>Ga0255752_10000032_pt1 | contig 143444 bp, 144 predicted proteins | sample 011ome_25_FD_179952 | JGI IMG/M metagenome (GOLD analysis project Ga0255752, IMG submission 179952) | Coastal salt marsh microbial communities from the Groves Creek Marsh, Skidaway Island, Georgia - 011512CT metaG (version 2) | ecosystem: Environmental > Aquatic > Marine > Intertidal zone >...
GTGCCTGAACTGGCAAAGAAAGCACAGCATGTCACTATGTTACAACGTTCTCCTTCTTATATTTTGTCTCTACCTGCTAAAGATAAAATAGCAATCTTCCTGAAAAAAGTTCTGCCGCTAAAATGGATATATGCGTTAATTCGAAAGAAGAATATTGGCCGCCAACAATATTTATATCGGTTAACCCGCACTCATCCGGAAAAAATAAAAAGCTATATCTCGAAAATGGCCAAGAAAATTTTAGGCCAAAATTACGATATCGATACCCACTTTTCTCCTTCCTATAACCCTTGGGATCAACGCCTTTGCTTTATCCCCGACAATGACTTTTTCAAATCCATACAATCAAATAATGCGACCGTTCTCACAGATCAAATAGATAGTCTTACTGAAACGGGCATTCAACTTCAATCTGGCGACAAAGTAGATGCTGACATCATTGTTACCGCAACGGGCTTTAACATTGAAATATTGGGAGGCACAGAATTTTCTGTAGATGGTAAAAATGTCGACTTTTCTAAGACCTATACCTATAAGGGTATGATGTATTCCGGTGTACCTAATATGGCCTCGATCTTTGGGTACATTAATGCATCCTGGACACTGCATTTGGATTTAATCGCCGAATACGCCTGTAAATTAATCAATCACATGGATACGACTGAAACACAACAATGTACACCGACACTTAGAGAAAAAGCTAGTTCATTGACCAGTGTTTTCCATGACTGGTCACCCATTAAATTAATATTTTCCAATAGATCGAAAAGCTGTAAGTGTTTAGCCTCGACCCCCAACAGCTCTTTAGCTTGATCGTTAATAAGTAGTGAAACTCCATCAATAGGACCTGGCTTATATCCTTCCTTAACAAGCGCCTGCTGTATTTTTGAAATACGCCCTGCGGTCATATTGGTTTCACACAAGATAGAACGCCATTGCATATGCCCATCGGTAACCAGATTTTTCTGTGTCACGTTCTTATACACGGCAGGTATTGCTGTGCGCTCTTCACGTGCTTCAGACACCAGCTCTTTCACTTTTACTGCTTCATACTTCGCAGGAATATCTATTTTGCGAACAGATGCTGGAGTAGCTACCACTTTCCGGGTCACTGTTTTGTACTTCGCTGGCTCATTTACCAAGCAAATTTTTGCACCGGTACGGGTATGACGAGACATTGAAGTGTCATGAACTTCATGCCAGACAAACTGCTCACCCTGAACCAATTCCTGCTTCGTTACTGTCATATATTCTTCAGGAATCTCCTGGGCAACTTGTTTTGAATCCTCTACGAGCTTTTTAACTTTTACCATTTCATATTTCGCAGGAATTTCAATAACACGAGTAGTTGCTGGAGAAACTAAAACCTTTTTAGTAATGGTTTTATAGGTTGCAGGGACTTCAACCAAACACATAATTTCACCGGTGGCTTCATTAATACGTTGAATCGGGCCTGTACCCTTCTTCCATATAGTATGAGCTGGTTTATCCAATACTTGCTCTGTTTGAATCTCATACACAGCTGGCACATTTTCTACACGCTGAGATGCAGCTGAGACCATGACTGATTCTTCTGCCCACTCATAACGAGCTGGCTCAGTCATAATTTTTTGAGCCGCCTGTTTTACTAATACATTTTCTTTCACTGTCTTGTATTCAGCAGGTTTAAAGTGCTCGTGATAACACATTCCTGGTGTTGAAGCTGAAAGATCTATGCCACCGGCTTTCGCTGCACCCAATATTTGTTCGCTAGCTGGTGCCGCACTTCGAGATAGATCTGTTCTCCAGGTATTACGCTCTTCTCTTACCAAAATAGTTTCACTTTCTGTTCCGTAAACCGCAGGAACTGTTTCTAGTCGAGAAGATGCCTCTTTGGTCAAAACTTTCTTTTCAACCCACTGATATTTTGCATCGATTAGCTTAATTTTTTCACTTTCGTCTTTTACCTTTATTTGAATTTGTTCCTGCTCATAAGTAGGTTCTACCCAAACTCGAGCGTAACACTCACCAACCTTCGCACTGGGTGGCAATAAGGTGTCGTCGGCCATGGAATTATTTTGAGAAGAAGATGTTTGAGACTGCTGCTCAACCATTGCAGCTGCTTTCTTCACTTCCATTTCCTTTGCGGAAAGAATTTTTTCTCTGCTTTCTATCTGCTTTTCACGTTCCATGAGTTCACTTTGGGTTAACTGCTGATCGTTACCCGTTCCTGCACAACCTGCCAATGCCATAATGGCTAATGACAGAGGTAATACGGCTATTTTTTGATTTCCTTTTTTCATGACCTGTTTGCTCCTCACAACAATAATGCTAAAAACTGCACTGGTAGGAAGAGCCTGATAAATAAACATGCCCTTCAGAGACTTGCAGCTTCCACCATCAACCCCTCTGTTCACAATAGATTAAGGGGTATCTTTACGTTGTTTTTACAAGGGATCTCAGGGTATTGGCTGGCCAAAATACGCGTGACATGTGGTTATGCCTTCATCATAAGGTTTAGTTTTTCAATCACGTCCTAATGTTTATTTTTTACATTCAAAACCATCGACTATCTTGTTTTGTATCAAAACCTGTATCGGGACAGTTCTACCAAGGCCGTGTACAATATCCGCCTCTTGAAATCTGGCTTCCTAAGCTATGGCAGACAACAATACCGCTATGACAAACGATAAAACCACACACTTCGGTTTTAAGACCGTACCCGTTGAAGAAAAAGCCTCTCGTGTAGCTGATGTATTCCATTCAGTGGCTGGAAAATATGATCTCATGAACGACCTGATGTCCGGAGGTATTCATCGCCTATGGAAGCGCTATACCATCGAACTGTCTGGGGCCAGAAAAGGACATCGAATACTCGATATAGCCGGTGGCACTGGAGACTTAACAGCCAAGTTTTCCAAGCTCGTTGGCCCAACTGGAGAGGTTATTCTAGCCGACATTAATGACTCAATGCTCAAGGTCGGCAGAGACAAACTGGTCGATAAAGGCTATGCCAGCAACGTACGCTACGCACAGGCCGATGCTCAATATTTGCCCTTTCCAGACAATACTTTTGACTGTATTACCATTGCCTTTGGTTTACGTAATGTCACGGATAAAGATCTAGCACTACGTTCCATGAATCGTATCCTTAAACCAGGTGGTCGCTTACTCGTATTAGAATTTTCAAAACCCACCAACGGTATGCTGGAAAAAGCTTACGATTTCTACTCTTTTAGCCTACTCCCTAAAATTGGTGGTTTGGTCGCGAATGACACGGAAAGCTATCAATACTTGGCGGAATCCATTCGTATGCATCCGGATCAGGAAACCTTGAAAGAGATGATGGGTGAGGCGGGTTTTGTGAATACGGAATACCACAATATGACCGGTGGTATTGTTGCGCTGCATAGAGGTTTTAAACCTTGATCTTCGACTTTTTTTCAAACAACTCATTAAACACCGTAAAAACCTCGGCGTTAATGACTGTGGAATCTGTCATCAACAAAGCCCTGGAATATGACCCTGCAACCCAAAATGCCATGGGTGAACTGGCAGGAAAAGTCCTCGCCATAGAATGCACTCTGCCACCTTTGACGTTTTACGCTGTTCATAGTGAAACGGATATTAGCCTTTTAGGGCAATATGAAGGCGAAGCCGATACAACCCTTCGTGGCAGTTCCTTATCATTAGCAACGCTGGCTATCGATGGACAAGATCGGGTGTCATTTTTTGATACCGGTGTTGAAGTCCGTGGCGACCACGATTTATTGCGACAAATACGAAAGATTCTAAAAAACCTGGATATCGATTGGGAAGCCGCCCTCTCCCAACTTATTGGCGATGTTCCGGCTCACCTTATTGGCGAATCCCTACGCACTTCAGCTAAATGGCAAAAAGATACCGTGGAAAGAGCCAGTAGTGCCGCGGCTGAATTCAGTCAGGAAGAAGTGCGACTGACACCCAGTAAGAATGAAGTAGACCATTTTAATGGTGAGGTGAAACACCTTGCTAATGATGTAGACCGACTGGCTGCACGGATCAACAAATTAAGTGTGGTATTAGATAAAAACAATGGAGATAGCTAAAGGTGTCACGTATTAACCGTCTGGCTACTATTCTGCGCACTGTTACCCGTTATCGCCTTGACACCTTCCTTGATAAAGAAAAGCTGCCAAGAAGTATTCGGCTGTTACTTGCAGCTAATAAATTTCTGCCCGAGGCGAAACAACCCCGCGGTGAGCGCCTACGTCATGCTTTGGAGGACCTTGGCCCTATTTTCATTAAATTCGGTCAATTGCTGTCCACACGACCCGATCTTATTCCCCCTGATATCTGTGCCGAATTAGACCAACTACAAGATAATGTCGCACCTTTCGACAAAGATCAGTTCGTTTCTATTGTAGAAGAAGCCCTTGGCGACAGTATCGACAATCTGTTCCTTCAATTTGATCGAGAGCCATTAGCCTCAGCCTCAGTTGCACAGGTACATTCAGCGGTATTGCATGATGGCCATGAAGTTGTTGTCAAAGCGATTCGTCCCGGTATTGAAAAAACCATAGAACAAGACATCAAATTGATGTTCTCCATGGCCAAGTGGTTAGAAGCTAACACCATTGATGGCCGCAGAATGCGACTGACAGAAGTCGTCAACGACTACCGCAATACCATTTTTGATGAGCTGAACCTGCAACGGGAGGCAGCCAATGCCTCTATGCTGCGCCGTAATTTTGATGGTTCACCCATGCTCTATGTGCCAGAAATTTACTGGTCACACACCAACGAGAAAGTGATGGTGATGGAGCGTATTTATGCCACCCCCGTCACCGACGTTGAAACTCTGCAACAACACAACACCGACTTTAAAGTACTGGCCGAACGCGGAGTGGAAATCTTTTTCACCCAAGTGTTTGAGCACAATTTCTTCCATGCCGATATGCACCCTGGCAATATTTTTGTCGACCCCAGCAACCCCAAACAGCCCAAATATCTGGCAGTGGACTGCGCTATTATCGGTACATTGGCAGAAGCTGATCAGTACTACCTGGCCCGAAATCTACTGGCTATTTTCCGCCGTGATTACCGCCAAGTGGCAGAATTGCACGTCCTTTCTGGTTGGGTACCAGAAAATACCAATGTCGGCGAATTTACCGCAGCCATACGCACGGTGTGCGAACCTATTTTTGAACGCCCACTACGGGAAATATCCTTCGGCCAGCTACTGGTCAGCCTATTCCGCACCGCCCGGCGTTTTGATATGGAAGTACAGCCTTCACTGGTGCTACTGCAAAAAACCCTGCTCAATATTGAAGGATTAGGCCGCCAGCTCTATCCTGACCTAGATTTATGGGCAACAGCGCACCCCTTCCTCGAACGCTGGTTAAAAGAACGCTTTCAGCCCAATGCTTTAGTAGAACAATTAAAACGCCATGGCCCGGAATGGTTAGAGCAATTCCCCCAAGTCCCTCAGCTTATTTTTCAGGGCCTTGAGCGACTCCAGTCTGGCGAACAAATTGCTCCTAAACCCAGGGCACCCATTCAAGTTATTAAGCCTAAAAGCCGAATAAAGACCTGGGGAGGCTCCGCTCTTGTCGGTATTGGCTTAGGCATAGCTTTCCCCCACTGGGCAGAAAGCGCGCAACAAATGCCCGTGAGTAGCCTGATTTTGGCTGGCTTTGGAATATTACTGTTACTGCTTCGATAAATAATCCATATTGCCCATATAACCACAGCTGTCATAATGGCACCCATGACTGATTTTCTTGATGAAATAACCTGGGATAAAGACGGATTGCTCCCTGCAGTAGCGCAGGATGCAAAGACTGATCGTATTCTAATGGTTGCCTGGATGAACCGGGAATCTCTTGCCTTAACAGCAAAAGAACAAAGAGCCGTGTACTGGTCTCGCTCCCGCCAAAAATTGTGGCGCAAAGGTGAAGAGTCTGGTCATGTACAACATGTGAAAGAAATACGGTTAGACTGCGATAGCGATGTTATCGTGTTAAAAATTGAACAGGTTGGTGGAATTGCCTGCCATACCGGGCGAGAATCCTGCTTTTATCGGGTATTACAAGATGGCACATGGCACACCGTTGACCCGGTACTAAAAGACCCCAAGAATATTTATTCATAAGAGCAGATTTACTCATAAGTGGTAATAACTTATATGGCCAATGATGTACTTAAACAGCTAACCGATGTTTTGGAAACGCGCAGAAATGCTTCGCCAGAAGAATCTTATGTTTCCAGCCTTCACCATAAAGGCCTAAACAAAATTCTTGAGAAGGTTGGAGAAGAAAGCATTGAAGCCATATTGGCGGCACGAGATGCTGAACAAAGTGGCGAAACAGACAAACTGATCTATGAAACGGCTGATTTGTGGTTTCATTCCTTGGTAATGCTGTCCCACCTGGGTGAAAATGCTCAATCAGTTTTGGATGAGCTGGAACGACGCTTTAACTTGTCTGGCCTTGAAGAAAAGGCCAACCGCAACCAAAATTAACTAATAGCAATAAGATAAAGAGAGATTTTTATGGGATTTGGCTGGCAGGAACTGTTAATTATTCTGGTCATTGTTGCCTTAATTTTTGGCACTAAAAAGCTGCGTAATATTGGCTCTGACCTCGGTGGTGCTGTTAAAGGCTTTAAGGACTCAGTGGCTAAAGAAGAGGGAGAGAAAGAAGAAAGTACCTCGTCTGAGCAAATTAGTGATGAAAACAGTCAGCCCGAAGAAAATCGTGCTGAAGCTACAGCTGAGAGCAAACCCAAAGATCACTAACCGCTAAGGTAACTAACTACCCTAATGTTTGATATCGGTTTTTTAGAAATTCTAGTTATCGCAGTGATTTCACTGATCGTGATGGGGCCAGAACGCCTACCCCAAGCCCTCAGAACATTTGCACTTTGGTTTGGCCGTATAAGGCAGCAATTTCGCTCTGTTCGCGCAGAACTTGAAGATGAAATCGGTATCGATGATGTTCGCCGCCAATTACACAACGAAAACATTCTCAAAGACCTAGAAGACGCTAAAAATAACATAGCAGACACTATGAATAATAATAGTCCTGAAGCTGATCAAACTGAAGCTGATCAAACTGAAGATAATAAATCAGAAAAAAACAGCGCTTCAGATAAAGCCCCCTCCCCTGATGACTATCAAACTGATAAGAATCAAACTGGTAAAAATCAAAAATGACGGATCAGGATTTTTTTAGCCAGTCGTTTCTAGCTCATATTGTTGAATTAAGAAATCGGCTCATTCGTTGTATTGTCGTCGTATTAGTCATCTTCATTGGGCTGTTCGCCTTTAGTAACGACTTATATCTTTATATTTCTGAACCACTCAGAGCACAACTACCAGAAACATCGACCATGATCGCCACTGATGTGGCCTCACCGTTTCTCACCCCATTCAAGTTAACTCTAGTACTTTCATTTTTCGCAGCTATGCCCTTTATTCTCTATCAAGTCTGGGCTTTTACTGCACCGGGACTGTACAAGAAAGAAAAAATCATCATGCTACCGCTGTTTTTTTCTAGCGTGTTTCTGTTTTATGGTGGTATGGCCTTTGCGTACTATGCAGTATTTCCCTTGGTTTTCCTGTTCTTCACCAGTATTGGCCCAGAAGGTGTAGCAGTGATGACGGACATTAGAAGTTACCTTGATTTCGTTCTCAAGCTGTTCTTTGCTTTTGGACTTAGTTTTGAGATACCCATTGCCGTCGTCATTCTTTCTTGGGTAGGCGCGGTAAATCCAGATGAGTTAGCCAAAAAACGGCCTTACGTTTTTGTCCTCTGCTTTGTGCTCGGTATGTTGCTGACGCCACCAGATATTATTTCCCAAACACTACTAGCAGTGCCTATGTGGCTCTTATTTGAAGTAGGTATTTTCTTTGGGCGATTAGTTCGTTCAAGAAAGCAGGAAGAAGCCTAAACGTTAAATAACTAAAGTATTCTCTATTCTTAGCACTAAAGGACCTCTGAAAAACGTAGGCGAAAAGAGGGAGTTTATACATCATAAATGACCGATTTGAGCCAATTTTTACCAAAAGTAGGCGCACTAGCGACGCAGCAATCGCAACGCAGGTAGTTTTTCAGGGGTTCCCTAACGATTAACCAAACTCCAAAGTTTATCTATACCCTGTTGAAGAATATGCAACTCTTCGGCTAATGGTCCTTGGTATTGTTCACTATGGCTTTTCCCACCATGATATTTTCTGCCAAGCAGCCTGACAAAATCTATATCTGGATGACCATAGGCCGCATATTCCCAATCCAGAAGAAAAATCTCTCCATCTGACACCACGATATTTTCGGGAACAAGGTCATGATGATTTATCACGGGTTGCCATTCTGCTTGATCTATCATGTCAGCGGCTTGAATCAGCTCTTTAAGATATACCTTCTCAACCTGCTGAAGTGACTCGGGTAGCTGCTGGATATAATGCTGACAGTACACAACATAATTTCTTTTTTTACTGTTTTTAGGCAGTCGAATCTTTTGGATTTTATCCAGTAAATTCTGCAACTTGCACAAATTCTGATTATTTTTCAGGTCATTCTCTTGCCAGCAATCTCCATCAATATATTTGGACACCAAAACTTGTTCAGATACAAAAAATATTTCTGGCACACAACCTAATGTGGAAACCAGAGACAATATCTCTGATTCACGCCTACGATTAATACCTAGATTACTGCTATTTTCTGCATTAACCCTAACAACTACTTCACCGCAATCTGTTTCGACCATAAAAGAGCGATTGGTTTTTCCCCCATATAGCTCTCTTACTAAAACAGGTTTTGTGGTCAAAGGCATATCCCAACATTGCCAATCCGACAGTGCCTTTAATAACCGTTCATCAACAGTATTCAAGGTGAGCAACTCGGTAACGGAATTACTTCGCTTTGTTGTTTATAGGTTTTTTTCCAGCTGATATAACCAACAGCGGCCAGAATTACATACAAAACAAACAACGCAACGGTCTGGTATAACTCTCGATCCAAGTAAAGATAAATCGATGCAGCATCAATGACGATCCAGTAGAGCCAGTTTTCCAAAATTTTTCGTGCCACCATCCAGGTGGTTAATACTGCACCCCAAGTAGTGAATGAATCTAAATAAGGTAAGCGAGCATCAGTCTTTGCTGCCAATAAATAACCTGAAACAATCGAAATTAGAATGATAGAAAAAATAGCAAGAAGGTGCAGCTGAGGCCTCCAAGATGATATTTGAACACCCTCATGGTTCTGCCCCCCCCTACGCCATTGGTACCAGCCATAAACGGCCATAATCAGATAATAAATATTCAGAAGTGACTCCATATACAACTGAACATCACCGAAAATCCAGGTATAGATAGCAGTACTAAAGAAAGCGCAGTACCAACACAGGCTGTTTTCTTTTAGCGCAAATAACAAATAGGCAATGGAAAAAGCCACTGCCACGGTTTCTAGACCTACCCAATCCAGAGTCATCCAATCTAAAGGAAGCCAGCCTATAACTTGGTCAAACACCAGCTATTAGGCCTCATACCCGGGAATATATTTCACTACATACACTGCCATACCAAACTCCTTGTAACAGGCTAAGATCGTTTCCTGTACAGCTTGCATGGCATGCTCATACTCACCCTGAACCACGGTACTGGTAGGGAATGTGGTAATTTTGAGATCGCTGTATTGATTTATTTTCTCAATAAACCCATCAATAGGAGGAATAAAATCCTCTCGATTGGGATACATACTGACATCAACAGTTAATTGCATCTTTTTCCTCCACTAACTTTGCTCTGCGCTAATTAAGGAAGCCATAACCAATCAGTTAAAACACTAGATTGGCCATGGTACCTGATCATTAAAAACGATATTTGGCTGTTGCCCCAACTATCCTTGGCTCACCATATTGATAGTAAGGTTCAGTAGCGTAAAAGTTGCGTGGATCATTACCAAAACTGCCAAAACCACGAACGATAACATCCCTGTCTGCCAAATTACGCCCCCATAATGAGACTTCCCAATCTGCCAAACGGTAATTAAGGCGTGCATTTACCAATTCATAACGATTGGTTTTTGCATTGTGTCGAGGCGATAAATAGAACGACTCCTTACCTTCCAATTCCAACCCAGCTGTCAAGTTACGGGTCAGTGCAACTTCAGCACCGATAGCAAACTGATAAGACGGCGCATGAGCCTGCTCACGGCCATCTAAATCTTTAGCAATACCATTAGCAGGATCCGCTTCCACATGGCTAAAGCTTTCAAAGTCTTTAAAGGTTGCACGAAGCAATCCCAAACTGCCGTAAAACTGTGCAATATCGGAGGCTAACCAAGTAAATTCCAGCTCCGCTCCATAGTTTGCTCCCTTTTCAGCATTATCAATAAAATCGGTAAAACCACAGGGACAATCGTTACCAGAAATGGGTTCAACAAGTGACTGCTTAACCTGCAATTCTCTCCGCTTTTGATAAAACAACGCCAGTTGGGTTTGTAATGTTCCATCCAGCCAGTTGCCCTTAATACCTATCTCAAAATTCCACATATATTCCGTATCAAAGGAACGTGAAGATGCAGCCAATGAAGGATCACTATTCACCCCTCCCGCTTTATAGCCACGTGATACCAAACCATAGACCATAGTGTTATCAGTAATATGGTATTCGAGTCCTAACCGGCCACCCCACAGGCGTTCGCCCTTATCATTGTTGACACCATCACTATCCCAATAATCGGCGTTACGATACTCCAAGCGCAATCCACTGGTTAATCTTAGATTATCGGTAAGTTGAGAACCCAGCTGGCCATATATCGCGTAATTTTTGGTATCGAAATCACTGACAAAGTCGCCAGGATTGAACGTATATTCACGCAATAAAGATTCCTCTTGATCCCGGTAATAAACACCCAACACCCAGTCCGTAGAATCATTAAACAATAACCCCTGATCATTGGACACTAAACGCAAATCAACAGTTTTTGTCTCGCGATCCCGAAGGTAGTTATCAAAGGAAGAATAGGCCCAACCATCACAGGGTTGCCCTGAGCAAATATCTGTAAACGTCCAATCTTCATCATAGCTGTATTCAAGATTGCTCTCGGCATAGCTAATCTGGGAAACCACATCAAATTGCTCTGCGCCTTCCCAAGTCGACTCCACAGCAAATGCTGTAGATTCCTGGCGATCATGACCGGGCTCATCCGATAAAGTATGGAGATTGTTATCTAATGAAAAACTGTCATAGCCATTATCAGCATCTAGGTAAAAGCTAGTAAACTTCACCTCCAGTTCATCATTGACCTGCCAGTGCAATTTACCCCGAACAGTTTGCTCGTCGATATTATTGGTGTCGTCACGATTGAGGAAATCGTTTTCCATATAGCCGTCACTTTTATGCTGCTGCACAGCCAAGCGATAACCCAGATTATCCGTCACAGGGCCACTGATCACACCACTTACCGTTCGAGTTTCGTATTCGGCAAAAGATGTTTCGAAATTCCCCTCAAAACTTTCAGACGGATCGTTTGATTTCATATCAATCAAACCTGCCAGAGCATTCGCACCAAAGAGCGTGCCCTGTGGCCCTCTAAAAATTTCTATTTGCTGAACATCCAGTGTAGTTGCTGCGCCACCAATACCGCTGAAATCAATGCCATCGACCAAAATACCCACTGAGGGGTTCACCGGTTCAATAAACTGACTACGTTCACCGATACCTCGAATTTGAAAAAATCGGCCCCGAGAAGCACCACTGGAAAAGTTCACGTTGGGAACTAGATTTAACACCTGCTCCAAATGCTGTGCACCACGGCGATGAATTGTTTCACTATCAACCACGCTAATACTGTTGCCGGTATCCAGTAAATTCACATCACGGAATTCAGCCGTGACGACAATTTCTTCAAAAACAGAGCCCTCAGCTTCTTTAATAACAGAGCTTTCAGCTTCTTCAGAAAAAGAGTCTTTAGCTGGAATATTTTCAAGAACATCAGTGGCATAACCACTATGAGATAAGAATAGAATGGTGGCCAAAAGGCCGGATTTAAAAGGTAATAATGTATTCACTTACATGAGCCTCGTTAACGTAGGTTAATGAGACCCGGATATGGGAAAGATGGAACGATACTAAATCAACAGTACTTATCTAAAAGATTGTTCATCAATGATGCTAATTGAACAAATACAGACTGTTGCGCCCTATCCCTACGCCGGTACTATCCGGATCAGGTTCAAAGGGTCCATCCGAAGATGTCTCAGGCTTTCGCCCCCCCTTAGGAAAATCGCTTAGCTTTTGACAAACAGATTGATCAAGCACTTCACGACGGTGCAATTCTACTTCAATAGCTTACTAACTCAATCACTATTTTTAGAGGTATCCTTTAGATAATTTTCGAATACCGTATCTCGGTAGATTGCTTAATATATGCATCAAATGTCATGCAAATACGACGAATTAATAACCGCCCAGCCAAACTGACACGAATACCTGTACCAGTCATTTCCACCAAGCCATCTGCAACCATAGACTGTAGCTGCTCCAACTCTTCAGCAAAATATTCTCTACAATTTATGGAAAATTGCTTATCAATATCCGCAAAATTCAATTCAAAATGACAGATTAATTGCTTGATCACTTCCTGTCGCAACAAATCATCATCACTCAACTCAAAACCACGGGCTACCGGTAATTTACCGGCGTCTACCGCATTTTGATAATCTTCTATTTGCTTGTGATTCTGAGCAAATACATTGTCGATAGCACTAATAGATGAAACGCCAAAGGCAACCAAATCACAGCCACCATGAGTGGAATAACCCTGGAAGTTACGCTGTAACACCCCATCCCTCTGGGCCACTGCCAGCTCATCATCAGGCTTGGCAAAATGATCCATACCAATATAAACATAACCGGCATCGAGTAACTTCTCTGTCATCCGTTCCATCATCAATAATTTTTCCTCTGCACTAGGCAGTGCAGATTCATCCAACTGTTTTTGCACTTTAAACAGATGTGGCATGTGAGCGTAGTTAAATACAGACAGTCGATCAGGGTCGAGGTCGATAATACTGTCCAAAGTACTGGTAAAACTCTGCCAGGACTGATGGGGCAAGCCATAAATTAAGTCCATGCTGACAGAGTGAAAACCTTCAACCCGGGCAGCATTGACCAATTCAGACACTTCCTGCACCGAATTAAATCGATTTACCGCCTTTTGAACCAGCGGGTCGAAATCCTGTATCCCCATACTCAAGCGGTTAAAACCCAACTCCCGTAAACAGGCAATGGTACTTACATCCATATCACCAGGGTGAATCTCAATGGAATACTCACCGCTGTCATCATCCAGTAAATTAAAGTGCTCACGAGTCGCCGCCATTAACAGGCGCTTTTCCTCATCACTGATATAAGTAGGCGTACCACCACCCCAATGCAACTGATGAACTGGCCTGGACTGATCAAACAGTTTGCCCTGCATCGCAACCTCTTCAATCAACCGCTCTAAATAAGGCATAGCCCGCTTGCGGTTAGCCGTAATAATCTTGTTACAGGCACAGTAATAGCAAACGGTACGGCAAAATGGGATATGGAAATACAGTGATAACGGCCTGCCAGCCGCGTTGCTCCGTTCTATGGCAGCACACAGCTCTGTCTCACCAAATTGCTCATGGAATTGTGGCGCAGTGGGATAGGAGGTGTAACGAGGACCAGAGAGATCGTAACGGTCTATAAGGCTGCGATCCCAGATCACAGAGCTGGAACCAGTCCTATTTGAACTAGTATGGGTATTCGAAGAAACCACTGTTTATTAAATCCTGAAGGGCGAAAAGAATAGGTCAGCATTGTAACTGAGCCGGAAAACACTGTCTTGATACCCATCAAGGTATCAACAATCAAGCTACTGGCTCAACAATAATCATTACAGGCTAATAACTGCCTGTTTTACCGGTGCTTAGACCAAAGTCAACTGGAAATCCCCCCAACCCAACAGTATAATTCCGCCTCTTTTGGAAACTGCCACTCTTTTCGAGTTTTGGGCGTTTCCACACCGCCCCCAACAGTGAGATAAAAGAAGACATGAGCTACAACAAAATCCCTGCTGGCAACGACTTGCCAAACGACATCAACGTGGTCATTGAAATCCCCGCCAACCACGACCCTATCAAATACGAAGTTGACAAAGACTCTGATGCAATTTTTGTTGATCGTTTTGTAGCAACCCCGATGTTCTACCCAGCGAACTATGGTTATATTCCACAGACTTTGTCTGAAGATGGTGACCCCTTGGATGTATTGGTCGTTACTCCCTACCCCGTTATGCCCGGTGCCGTCATCCGTAGCCGCGCAATCGGTGTACTTAACATGAGTGATGAATCTGGTGTTGATGCCAAGCTTCTCGCCGTACCTCACACCAAACTGTCTAAACTGTACGATCATGTTCAAGAAATTGGTGATCTACCAGAATTGCTGCTCAACCAAATCAAACACTACTTCGAAAACTACAAAGCACTCGAAGCAGGAAAGTGGGTAAAAGTTGAAGGTTGGGATAATGCTGATGCAGCACGCACAGAAATCAATGCTTCACGTGAGCGTTACCTTCAAGAAGAAGGTTAAGCGAGAAGAACCATAAGCTCCTAAGTCGATAGACCCAAGAGCGATGTAATAAAAAACCCGGCAATGCCGGGTTTTTTATTACTTACAATTTTTTATGCTTTTAAGAATTTAGAGTTCAAGAGCCTAGAATTCAAACTAGGACATCTCAACATTATGATAAACCTGCTGCACATCATCCAAATCGTCCAGCATCGCTACAAACTTCTCAAATAGCTCCATGTCTTCACTACCAATGGTTGTGTAATTTTGAGGAATAAACTGTATTTCATCCACATCAAAATCAACTTCACCAAAGCTATCTAACAGCGCCTGTTTTGCCTTGAAGTAATCCGTGTTAACAGTAAAAACAGTGATCTTACCGTCTTCATTTTCAATATCCGACACATCAACATCGGCTTCCATCAAAGCTTCCAGCACAGCATCTTCATCATCATGTTTAAACACGAAAATGGCCAAGTGGTCGAACATATGACTGACCGTACCCTGGGTACCGATTTTGCACTTAGTCTTGGTAAATGCCTGGCGAACGTCACCAAAAGTACGATTGGGGTTATCCGTTAGGCAATCGATAATTGCCATACTGCCACCGGGGCCATAACCTTCGTAGCGCGCAGGAGAATAGTCTTCACCACCACCCCCTTTTGCCTTATCAATCGCCTTATCAATCACATGCCCCGGCACCTGATCCTTTTTAGCGCGATCGATCAAACTGCGTAACGCCAAGTTACCCGAAGGATCAATACCCCCAGACTTGGCACTCACATAGATTTCACGGCCATAGCGACTATAAACCTTAGCCTTCATGTCAGAGGTTTTTGCCATAGACTCTTTGCGGTTCTGATAGGCTCTGCCCATAGGGGTAACTCCGTAGTAATTACAAAAGAACGCGATTTTACTGGTAACTAAGCAGTTAGGGAAACATGATTGATAATGAAAGCTTAAGAAAACCCAAGGTAGATTCCCAATGAGTGTTCATACTTACTTCGTCACACTGCTAACCATTGAACTGCTTATCCCCCATGCTCAATCACTCAAAGACAAACGTCGAGAAGTACGCGGGCTAAAAGATCACATACGCAATAAATTCAACGCCTCTGTGGCAGAAGTGGGCTACCAGAACAAATGGCAACGTGCTGCATTGGCCATCGGCCTTGTGGGTAGTGATAAGCGTCAATTAGAGGCTGATGCCTCCCAGCTTCAGACCCTTTGAAACTACTAACATTGTGATTACAGAGGTCAATCAGGAGTGGATTTAACGCTTTAAGCAGCACTTTGTCCGCTGGCTTTACTTGTTATAGAGCAACACACGATACTTGGAATCTTTGGTAATGTCCGCTATGTGCCATTAGCGGAAGTTAGAGGATTAGAAAAGTAGACATGCGGTCAATGACTCTGACCCCATTGATCTATGACTCTGTCTGCTTGATTCAGATTACAATGATGTTTCACCAAGGAAAACCGGCACCAACTTTTCCAACTCTTGCCGCAAGAACTTCTTACAATGATTTACCCTAGCAGTACCACGCAAATCCACATGGCTCAGTAACCAAACTCCCCACTCAGATAATGGCAACTCAATATCCATTCGTCTTACATCAGCTTCTGCCAACATGTCAGGATAAAAACAAGGAATCCGAGCAACACCTAAACCCGATTTAATGGCTTGGTACATGCTGACTAAATCATCCACCCTTAACACGACATGTGGATTGTCAAAAGCGTGTTGCGCCCAATCAGGTACATCATGCTCTCCGCGCCAACAAATAATCGGAACGTTTTTTCCAAGCTTAAGTTTTCGTTGTTTATAAACGCCATGTTGAAAGCGAGTAATGCACTGCCCAACTAAATAATCGGGTGGTGCTGATGTAAGACGTATAGCCAGATCCGCCTCACGGTTGCCGAGATCACGCAACCCATGACGTACCATCAAGTTGATATTGATAGCAGGGTTTTCTTCGATAAAGTGTTTTACGGGGCCGGCCATGCAGCTTTCAAAAAAATCATGGGGCATGGTGAGATTAATCGGTCCTTCCAGGCGTGCATCCTTACCCTGAAGAATTCGGGCTATCTTTAAGCTCCGCTCATGGATCTCTTCAACCATCTCAAAGGCTTCAACACCCGCTTCTGTCATGGAATAACCCTGTTGATTACGCTCAAACAGGCGTACCCCATGGCGCTCTTCCAACACCTGAATCCGCCGCGAGACTGTACTGTGGTTTACCCCCAGTGCCTGAGCCGCTGCCGAGAAACTGCCAAAAGTGGCCACCGCATGGAAATAGCGAAAATCGTCCCAGTTGTGCATTTTTGCATACATCCTTTGCAATTTATGTGAATTTATTTGCATTCTAGCTTCACCTAGACTCACTGTCCATCAGATGAAGATTCCAGTCGGAACACAACCATGCACGCAACTCTGAGCCGAACAATGAACAGCACAGCCTTACAGGCAAACTGCCAAGACCATCAAGCCATCACCCAATTGTTGGTGAGTTATTTTGATGGTCTGTACCACGGTGATACCAAAACACTGGCAAATACCTTTCACCCAAAAGCTCAGTATGCCTGTGCTTGTAGTGGGGAAATCCTATTACTTGATATGCCAACGTATTTTACTTGGGTCAAAGCTCGTCCTATTCCTGCAAAGGCTAAGCAAGCTCGGCATGACCAAATCCTATCGATTGATATCGCTGGTCCTGAAACCGCCATGGCAAAGGTGAACTGCTCTCTAGGGGATCGTTATTTCACGGATTTTCTAAGCCTGATCAAGGAGCAAAGGCGCTGGCAAATCATCGCCAAGGTTTTTCACTACGACCTACTCAACTCAACTATTTAAGGAGCTAATAAATGCCTTACGTGAATATTCGTATTACAGAAGAGGGCGCTACCGAAGCGCAAAAAGCTGAATTAATACATGGAGTCACTGCTTTATTGCAGACCACCCTTAATAAAGATCCGAACACCACATTTGTCATTATCGATGAAGTGCCATTAAGCGATTGGGGTATTGGTGGGCTACCGGTAACAGAATTTCAAAAACACTCGACTTAAGAATTTTTATTTAGAACCGATTTCAATACCACTCGTCATCCACTAAAGAGATTAACTATGTACAAGTTATATATTATCCCAGGCAGTTGCTCTACTGGCATTCACACCCTAATCAATGAGTTAGATCTAAACGCTGAGATTATTCAGCGCGATGAAGTTGATAATTACTTGGCGATATCGCCAACGAATCAGGTACCAGCTTTACAAGCCGACAATACCGTTTTGCTCGAAGGTGCCGCGATTGCATTGCACTTAATTCGTGAACACGGTGAAGCTGGTCTTACCAAAGATCCAGACTTTATCCGCTGGTTAATGTTCAACTATGCCACCTTGCATCCTGCCTATGGGAAATTGTTTGCGGTAAACGGCGCGATGGAAGAGAGTCCCGCTAAGCAGGCCTTACTGCAAGCATTGGGCCACAAGGCAACAGAGCTGTGGGATATTGTTAATCAGCATATGGCTGATCAACAATTGGCAGGCAAACAATACATGCACGGCAACAAGCCCAGTATTATTGATTATCTATTAGCGGTATACGTTCATTGGGGTAATGTGTTCCCGCAAACTGAAATCAAGTTGGGCGATAATGTCGTTGCATTGGTGAATCGCGTACTGGCATTGCCTCAGTTCCAACAAACTCTCGACAGTGAAGACGTGCAATATCATATCCCTGAAAATGCACTAGCAGCCTAACGATATTACTATGAGTCAGATTGTTTTTTATTCGTCCATAATGCTGCTAGCAGGATTTGGAATCTGGCTTTGGTGAAGTTTATTTGCCAGAGGCTTTAAGTAGAAAATATCCAAGTGCCGTAAAACAAACCGCATGGCAGTTTTTATTTCCGGCAACAAAAATTGGACGTGATCCAAGATCCGGCGTATTACGACGCCATCACTTACACCCGTCGGCTCTGAGGAAACAAGTAACAGGAGCCATTCGAAAAGCCGGGATAAACAAACCGGCAAGATCCCATAGCTTCCGCCACAGTTTTGCCCCTCACTTGCTGGAATCAGGGTATGACTTACGAACCTTTCAAGAATTACTAGGGCATTCTGATATTACAACTACAGAAATTTATACCCACGTAGTTAACCGTGGCGGTAAAGGTGTTCTTAGCCCTGCAGATTGTTTGTAAAACTAAAGAACTGTTTCCTATAATTTCTGAGAACCATATCTACGGTAAAAGACATAGCCATACACCAACAAATTTGTCCCTAGGGCAATCACCCCCAGGATAATTTGTATCTGCGGGGTTAAACCGGGCGGGTAGATAATCGGGATTAGGTAGTATTCCACAAAACCACCGCCATAAGCCTCTACCCCACCCTGTTCGCGCAACCACTTCTCAAGTGGCGTTAATGGGCAAGTCCAACCGGTGAATTCTATTACGGAGACCCAAATAGCCAGGGGCAGGTGCAATAGAATGGCCCAGCGTCGCCAGAGTGCTATCAGACCACCCAACAGCCCATAAACGATAAACAACAGGTGGAGAATCACCACCCCATCCGCCAGATACTGATAAATCGTTGTTATACCCTCTTCAGAATCAACTACTTTCATTATATAAAGAAACTTTTCTCACAATACGGGTAGAGAAAAGATTATTAATGCTGGAAAGAAAGCCACAAAATAAATGATGAAATATTAATAATAAAAAAAAGTATTAAGAGAGTTTTTTTACTAATTTGGTAGAAAAATCATCAAAGCCTAACGCCCGATAAAAATCAATAGCATCTTGATTAAATGACATTACTTCCAGCAACACTTCTGTGGCATTAAATTTTTCGGAGAATTCTTCTACATGTGACATTAACAATGAAGCAATACCACACCGTTGATGTTTATCTGTTACAACGATGGTACCAATATATAAACGGGTTTTTTCTGCCAAAAAAGGTATGCCTTTTGTAATAACAATTTTTGCGCAAACAGCGCCAATTATTTTTTCTTTTTCTTGTGCCACTAAAACGATGGCATCATCAACATTTATAAAACACTGCCAATAGGCTGCGTCCCGATTATCGTCTTTTGGCTCCAGAAAATTATCAGGCATGGACTTGAAATGATCACCATAAATCTCATTCGATAATGCACAAATAGAATTTAAATCATCTTCGTAGGCTTTACGTATGATCAATGGAAATCTTTTAACCTATTAAAGTAAACAACTAAGAAAAAGTTGATATTAAGACTATTAATAATGTGAAATTTTGTTCTGTGCTGTCGTTGTATTCTCTTTTTATACTTTTGTTCTAAACTGCATTTTTTTCCCAAGCTAGCATGGCCTGCTTTCTTGCCATTCCCCAGCGGTAGCCGCCTAAAGAACCATCACTTCGAATCACCCGGTGACAGGGGATTAACCAGGCAATGGAATTAGCACCTACCGCATTGGCTAAGGCACGCACAGCTTTTGGCCGCCCTAGGTTTTTAGCCAACTCACTATAAGTAACAGTTGAACCATAGGGAATTTGTAACAATGCTCGCCAAACATCACACTGAAAAGAGGTACCACTCACCTGGAGATTCCAGGGTTTATTTTCTGAGGGAGAAAAGATTTGATTGCTTAATTTCTGCGCTATGACATCGTTACGATTCTCATAGTGGGGCTTGGGCGTCCAATTTTCGCCAAAAAACATTTCAGAAATTGAGCTCTCTGATGTCCACACTAACCACACCATACCAAAGGGTGAGTTGGCACACCCATAGGATGCAGAATCAGCACCCTTTTTTTCTATCATCTGTACGGCATTAGTAGCGGTATATGTGGCCAAAGGAATCATCTTATTTTTCCTTATTTTTAATCGAGCATGCCCTTAAGCATACTCCATATTTAAAAATACGCTATAAAAAATAAAAACTCTGTAATAGTAATAAAAAAGGCCCGCAATGCGGGCCTTTTAAATCATTATTTTAAACCGATACTTACCGGTTTAAACGGTTTTCAATTAATTGATCCACTACTGATGGGTCTGCCAATGTTGAAGTATCACCCAAGTTTTCCAGTTCATTGGCTGCTATTTTGCGTAAAATACGACGCATAATTTTACCTGAACGTGTTTTGGGTACACCGGGAGTCCATTGAATTAAATCAGGTTTGGCAATAGGACCGATTTCTTTAACACATAACCCAATTAATTCTTTTCGAAGATCCTCTGAAGGCTCCTTTCCATCCATTAACGTGACATAGGCATATATGCCCTGCCCTTTAATATCATGCGGACAACCAACAACGGCAGCCTCTGCTACATCAGGGTGAAGTACCATGGCACTTTCCACTTCAGCTGTTCCCATTCGATGGCCTGACACATTAAGTACATCATCTACTCGACCGGTAATCCAGTAGTGTCCGTCTTCATCACGGCGAGCTCCATCGCCGGTAAAGTAATAGCCAGGGAACGCAGAAAAATAGGTTTCTTTAAAACGATTCATATCGCCGTAGACACCGCGAATCTGTGATGGCCATGAAGATTTAATCGCCAAATTCCCCTCTCCAGGACCTTCGATGATAGTTCCGTCACCATCCAGTAATACCGGTTCCACACCAAAGAATGGCGCTGTAGCACAACCAGGTTTCATATCATGGGCACCAGGCAATGGTGTCAACATATGTGCACCTGTTTCTGTTTGCCACCAGGTATCAACTATAGGACAACGGGAATCACCTACAACACCGTAGTACCACTCCCAGGCTTCAGGGTTAATTGGTTCTCCGACCGTACCTAGCAGGCGTAATGAACTACGGTTGGTTTTTGTAACAAAATCATCGCCAGCCCCCATAAGCGAACGAATCGCTGTGGGTGCGGTATAGAAAATATTCACCTGATGTTTATCGACAACTTGCCAAAAGCGGGAGGCATCAGGGTAAGTGGGAACACCTTCAAACATTAAGGTGATGGCACCATTACAAAGCGGACCATAAACAATATAGCTGTGACCCGTTACCCATCCCACATCGGCTGTACACCAATACACATCGCCTTCTTTGTAGTCAAAGACGTATTTGTGTGTCATGGCTGCCTGCAACAAATAACCACCCGTGGTGTGTAATACACCTTTAGGCATACCCGTTGAACCCGAGGTATAAAGAATAAACAAAGGGTCTTCGGCATCCATCCATTCTGGTTCACAGTTTGCATCAACGCCTGCTTCTGCTTCGTGATACCAAACGTCACGTCCGTCAGTCCACTCAACGGATCCACCAGTACGTTCAACTACCAAACAGGTGTGTACATTAGGACAACTCGCCATTGCCTTATCAGCATTCGCCTTTAACGGTATGTGTTTGCCACCCCTTAAGCTTTCATCGGAAGTGATCACAACCTTGCAATCAGAATCCAAGATCCGATCTTTCAGTGCATCAGGGGAAAACCCACCAAAGACCACTGAATGTATTGCACCTATACGAGCACTGGCTAACATGGCATATACAGCTTCTGGGATCATCGGCATGTAGATACAAACTCTATCGCCTTTTTTAACACCCCTCGATCTCAGTACATTGGCCAGTTTATTGACCTTTTCGCTTAGCTGGTTATATGAAATATTTTCACTTTCATTGGGATTATCACCTTCCCAAATAATGGCAGTCTGCTCTCCACGCTGGGACAAGTGACGGTCTATACAATTAACTGTCACATTCAGCTTGCCACCGGTAAACCAGTTGGCTTCTCCAGTGTGAAAATCAAAACTTTTGACATGGCTCCAGGGCTGTTTCCAATCAAGAAACTGTTCTGCCTGCTCTGACCAAAAATTATCTGCATCCTCGATAGAGCGTTGGTACATCTGCTGATAAGTCTCAGCATTAATATATGCATCAGTGGCAAAATCTGTGTGGACAGGGTGAACTTGAACCTCGGACATAAGACGCTCCCTTTTATATACACCGTATTAATTTGTTGTCGTTAGCTACTATCTTCTTAGCTATAAGTTATAACACTAAGATTACTGGAGATCGGATGCAGTATCTATTCGACCTTTGCATAACATTGGCTCTATCGATTATTTTCGCTTTGGTACATCCATCTAACTTACAACAGTTATCTGACTGACAACAGTTGCCTTAATGCCGCTGGGTGAGCACCAAAACGATAACTCATTTGGGCCAGGAACAATTCTGCCGTAGATACCGCATCAATTAAGGCGTTATGGGCGGAATAATCGGGTAAATTGTAGCGCGAACGGCAATCACCTAAACGCAAGCTATCAATGGCGCCAGAACCATTTTGAGCATGTAATCTATTCTCTTCAATCACCATAGTATCGGCAATCGGAACGAATAAATTTTGCCCATACAAATTGTTACAAGCCCGGTTAAGAAAAGCCATATCAAGTTGTGCACAATGCAGTAATAACACCTTGCCGGCCAAAGCCTGGAGCAAAGCTTCTATTGCTGGAGCAAGGGATGATGCAGACTCAATATCCCTGTCATGTATACCGTGAATCACGGCACTTTGCCCTACCCCTAACTCACTGTTTACCAAAATATGTTTGGCGCCACTAAGAACAACTTTTTGATTAATGATCGGCACAAAACCAATGCTCAGAATGTGGTCAGACTCAGCGTCTAAACCCGTCATTTCAAGATCAGCCGCCAGATAGTCGACTTGACGATAATCTGTTTTTCCTGATGGAAAATCAGATTTTAAATATTCAGCCATTACCTCGTGCTGGCATTGGTTAAGGTAACGGTTTCTCCTTAACTTGGTAGACCAATCGAACATCCACAGCATTCCCATTACATTAACCCGTGGGTGAATTTTATTCTCAAGGCAGACTGGGCGTTAGCAACGACTGCGAAAGCATCTCGTAATTGATGGCGAGATAGGGATGAAAGCTTAGTTGGATCTAAATGATTATCAGGTTTCTGGCCTTGTTTAAGGCATTCTCCCTGATGCTCCAACCTCAATCGGGAAATAAACTCATGGGCATCAATTAAATTACGAGAATCTTTTAAGGTCAGTAATTTTCTGCCTACGGCATCTTGCAATCTATCCAGGGTATGAATTTCATTAGAGCCCACAGACAACGCATAGATTCGTGCTATGTCGTTTATGGGCATAATGCCCCTCAACTTCATATCAAACGTATTTTTATGTTCCCCTGTACGCCCGACAACAAAATGCTTAAAAAAGCCCATGGGTGGAGTTAACTTGAGAGCGTTGGCCGTCAAATTTGCTAAAAATATTTCGTTGCCACTGGCTGCATTGCAGACGGTCTCCTGTAGCTGATTAAACAGCTTTTCATCACCATAGATACATCGCATATCAAAAAATATACTGGCGTGCATGAGTGCTTTGGGTGAAGGCTGATTGATCCAATGAAGAAACTGTTTTTTCCAACTCACTAATGGTTGACGCCAACTGTCTGTAGATGCCATCACATCACCTGGGCAATAACAATAACCGCAGAGATCAAGCCCCTCATTGACATAGTTTGCCAATGATTTGAAATACTCGTCATCATCCGGGGTCATGGCATCGCTAATTAATAAGCCATTATCCTGATCAGAAATAGCGGTCTGATCCTGTCGCCCTTGAGAACCAAAGGCTAGCCAGACAAATGTGACCGGTGGCTCACCCAATTTATTGACCGCTTGCTTTAACAACTGACGAGTTAATGCATCAGTCACGGTCGTCAGTAAACGACCTATTTGATCACCACTCGCCTCAGCCTGGATTAAGCTACGCAAAAGCTCGGGGATATCACGAGAGACTTTTTGTAGTCCCTCAACTGTATCTTGACGGCTAATTTCACCAATCAGATAAACCGGGTCAGATTTTTGTGATTTTACTAAATCTGTCGTGGTCATCATCGCTACGGGTATGCCATTCTCCGTGACCGGCAAATGGTGAATATTGTGTTCTGTCATTAACAACATGGATTCAAAAACCAGGCTGTCTGTCGAGATGCTCATTACCTCTTTGGTCATCACATCTGATAATGGGGTATCAAAACCTAACCCCTCAGATAACACCCGAACCCTAAAATCTTTATCCGTCACTAAGCCACAAAGCTGGCCTTTATCATCGACAACAATGACAGATGAAACACGCTCCTCAGTCATTCGCCTCGCAACATCAGCTACATTGTTTATGCCCCGCTACTCACTGGTTGCACCACCATTATTTACGAAGGAAAGCCAGTAAGAACACCTGATGCTAACGCCTTTTGGCGAGTCTGTGAGGAGTATGGTGTCAAAACTCTGTTTACTGCACCCACAGCATTTAGAGCCATTCGAAAAGAAGACCCCGATGCCTCAGGCCTTGCAAACTACGACTTATCAAAACTGGAACGCCTATACCTTGCAGGTGAGCGGTTAGATCCAACAACCTATGAATGGCTATTAAATAATACTGACCTTCCCGTGGTTGACCATTGGTGGCAAACAGAAACGGCCTGGGCCATCGCCAGTAATCCTGTAGGGCTGGAAATGATGGAGACTAAAGCAGGCTCTGCCACCGTCCCCATGCCAGGGTATACCATCAATATTCTAGATGACCATGGCGATCAAGTGCCCAATGGAGAACAAGGTAATATCGCTATTAAATTACCCCTTCCCCCCGGCACACTTTCGACTATTTGGAATGACCACCCTCGGTTTTACAAGAGCTATTTGAGTACTTATCCCGGTTATTACCTGACAGGCGATGAAGGTTATCTAGACGAGGATGATTATCTATTCGTTATGGGTCGCTGCGACGATGTCATAAATGTGGCAGGGCACAGACTTTCTACAGGAAAAATGGAAGAAATCGTCAGCTCACATGATGCCATTGCTGAATGTGCCGTAATTGGTATTGAAGACCAATTAAAAGGGCAGGTTCCCATGGGACTGGCTGTATTGAAAGATGGTGTATCTATAGACACCGATGCCCTGACACAAGACCTTAAACAGATGATTAGAAGTAAAATTGGCCCTATCAGCTGTTATAGCAGCACGTTGATTATTCAGCGTTTACCCAAAACCCGATCTGGAAAAATTCTTCGCCGAATTTTGCGACAAGTAGCTGATGGAAAGCCTTACTCGGTTCCATCAACTATCGATGACCCAATGATATTAGATGAAATAAAACAAGCGCTAAGCCATTAACCCTAGTTAAAAATATTTAAAGAGGTTTTTAACCACCTAAACAATTTCTCACACCCGCTAATACTTCCATGTAGCAGCCCTTGCAACCGGTGGTAAAACACCGGTTTTTTTGTTTAAAATTTAGCTCTGTATGACTTTATACGACTACGCCGCCTGTACAGGAATTGTATTAGAGGCACGCTCAACTGTGTTGTCAGCATTGAGGTAAACCAGCTTAGGCTTATATTTGGCCAGTTCTTCTTCAGAATATTGTGCGTAAGTGGCAATAATCACTCTATCTCCAACCTGGCATTTTCGAGCTGCAGCTCCATTCATAGAAATAATTCCTGAACCTGCTTCACCACGAATAATGTAAGTCGTAAAACGCTCACCATTATTAACATTGTAGATATCAATTTGTTCGAACTCTCTCAGCCCAGCTAAATCAAGTAGATCTGAATCAATTGCGCAAGAACCGTCATACCACAGTTCTGCATGGGTAACTGAACCCATATGCAGCTTGCCTTTAAGCAAAGTGCTCAACATAGTGCTATTCCTCTAACTCAGGGAAACTCTTAATAAAAAATAGTTATTTCAAACTAATATTGTCAATCAGCCGTGCGGATTCTGTGAACATCGCACCTAACACGGTAATGTGTTCATCATCCACTGCTGCCATTTCCAGTGTTTTGCTATTACAGACAGTAATGTAATCCGTTTTGAAACCTGCAGCTTCAATTTGCTGTTTAGCTTCGGCCTCAAGTGCCAAATAGTCTCGTTTCCCTGACTTAATTTGCTCAGCAATCCAATTCAAACTTGCATGAAGTTGATTTGCCTTAGGTCGCTCTTCTGCTGTGATATACCCATTACGTGAGCTCATTGCCAACCCATCGGGCTCTCGGTGAATCTCTGCCTCAATAATCTCTATTGGCACACAAAGGTCTTCAACCATACGGCGAATAACAGCCAACTGCTGGTAATCCTTAATACCAAAGACGGCCTCATCAGGCTGCACAATATTGAAAAGCTTTGTTACCACCGTTGTCACACCTTCAAAGTGTCCCGGCCTACTAGCACCGCAGAGAACATCGGTCATGGTGGAACAAATCACCCTGGTCTGTGAATCCAAACCATTGGGATACATTTCGTTATCATCCGGGTGAAACAACATATCACAACCCGCGTCTCTCAATTTGGCACAATCTGCATCAAAAGTACGTGGGTATTTATCCCAATCTTCATTAAGACCAAACTGCAATCCATTAACGAAAATAGAACAAACGACAATATCACTGGTTTGTTGGGCGCGTTTTATCAGCTCAATGTGAGCCTGGTGGAGATTACCCATCGTCGGCACAAAACCTATTCTCAAACCTTTCTGGCGTGCCTGTATCAGCGACTCTCTAAGTCCCTGTATGGTGTGAAAAATCTGCATGAATATAGAAACCTGTTGATATGCAAAGCTGTTGTGTTGGAAAACCTATTCTTCCGCAAACTTACTCATTGGAAAAATAATCCCGAGCAAGGTTTTCAAAACGTGTGTATTTGCCCAAGAAAGCTAACTGACAAGTGCCAATAGGACCATTCCTTTGCTTACCAATAATAATTTCTGCGATTCCTTTGTCGGCACTTTCTTCGTTATAGACTTCATCTCGATAGATAAACACAATGACATCGGCATCCTGCTCAATAGCACCAGATTCCCTAAGGTCTGAATTAATCGGACGTTTGTTGGGGCGATTTTCAAGATTACGACTTAACTGAGAAAGGGCAAGAACAGGGCAATTAAACTCTCGAGCAATATTTTTTAATTCTCGGGATATCTGGGTAATTTCATTGGTACGGTTTTCTGTTGGCACACTACCACTCATTAACTGAAGGTAATCCACCATTATCAGCCCAGGATCTCCGTTTTCCCGGGTTAACTGTCTGACTCTGTTCCGCAGCTCCATCGGGGTAATACCCGGTGTATCGTCAATATAAAGCGGACGATCCTTAAGCCGGGAAGCTGCACTAGATAAACGAGGCCAATCATCTTCAGATAAATTACCCGAGCGCATGCGAGTTTGGTCAATTTTCCCAAGGGAGGACATCATCCGCATAATCAGTTGATTAGCGGGCATCTCCATACTGAAAACCAAAACGGGCTGATCCTGATGTAATGCAGCATGCTCCACCATATTCATGGCAAATGACGTTTTACCCATAGAGGGTCGCCCTGCCACAATGACCAAATCAGATTTCTGCCAACCTGATGTCATCCCATCAAGCTCAGAAAAACTCGTGCTTAGACCGGTAATATCCGCATCATTGTTAAATAGCTCATCGATACGCTCGACGGCTTCTTTCAACAGTTCATTAACGCCTTTAAAACCACCCTGCTTCGGGCGATTTTCAATAATATCAGCCAGTTTTTGCTCTGCTTCAGCTAATAGCTTACTGCTGTCCCAGCCAAGTGGGTTATAACCTTTCTTGACTATATCTCCGGCAGCAGTAATCAACTGCCTGATAATAGAACGCTCTAATACGATCTGGGCATAGGCACCAATATTGGCTGAACTCGGAGTGTTGTTGGCAAGTTCAACAAGGTAAGCCGCACCACCGACCTGATCCAATTCGTTGGTGTTTTGAAGTGTTTCCGAAAGAGTGATGACATCCAGCGGCTTACTTTCAGAAGAAAGCGTACGCATGGTTTGAAAGATAAGCTGGTGGTCTTGGGCAAAAAAATCGGCTTCTGAGACAACAGAAGCAACACTATCAAAGGAACCATTGGTCAGCATCAAACCACCGAGCACGGCCTGCTCAGCCTCAATGGAATGAGGTAATTGCTGTTCCTCGCTGCCTCGGTTTTCAGCCATTACACTTACCTATAAAAAAACAGCCTTCTGTAAAGAAGCCATCTGCAAAAACGGCACTGTCACATAAAGTGCAGTGCCGTATTGTTACCGATCTTGGCTTGCTATGAAACTGCTGCGTTAACAAACAGCTTAACTAACAGAGCACTTACTGAGCGTCTTGATCAGCTGTCACAGCCAATTTAATAACTTGGGTAACTTCAGAGTGAACTTGTATATTGATCTCAAACTCACCAATTTCACGTATAGCACCTTCAGGCAATTTCACTTCGCTCTTAGCAATCTCAACACCTGCAGCAGTCACTGCATCAGCAATATCGCGGGTGCCAATGGAACCAAACAATTTACCTTCATCACCGGCATTCGCAGCAATAGTAATTGCTTCAAGGGCAGCTAATTTAGCAGCACGAGCTGCGGCTTCAGAAAACTGAGCGGCAGCTGCGGCTTCAAGTTCAGCACGGCGTGCTTCAAATTCCGCCATGTTATCCGCTGTTGCAAAAACAGCTTTACCATTAGGAATCAGATAGTTACGACCATAGCCAGCTTTAACATTGATTTTGTCACCAATATTGCCCAACTTGCCTACTTTTTCTAGAAGAATAACGTCCATCTCGGATATCCTCTCTTATTTAAATCTAATTTATTTTCAAATATAGTTGCTCAATCTGTTAAACGATCTATTCAGAACGTTTAACCAAACGTGAGCGTATATTCAAAATACTGTCGAGAAATCCTAACCCGATCAGCACCATAGTTAGTGGGCTCACAGTAAAGAGCACCACATAAAATATAACCAACCAATGACTACCTAACTGGTAAAAAGCCACAGCATAATGCACTAAAGCCAAACCACCCAGTAACAGTGGCAATCCTAGCAACCCCACCCAACTCGAAAACTCCTGAGAAGTGAAATTACAAGCGACTACACCGAGAAGTAGGCAAACTGCCGGAACCATACCAAAACGTATTTGGTGAAATTCTGACTGAAACCCACCTGGGTTATACAACATGGCTTGCCACCACCGACCTAAAACCAAACAGATCACTGATGTCAGAGCAATTACATAGCCAATAACACCCAGTAAAAAATTACGACCTGGTATAAAGGCATTTTCTTGTTGCTGCTGAACTTCACGAAATAAATTAGCAACAACTAATTCAAACGCACTTGCCTGATCAGCAAACAAAAAATTTAATATAGGAGCAGCTAAACCACTGAACACGACAACAAAGATCAATGTCCGAGCCCACGAGGAACTTAACCTCAACAGCTCTGAAGCGGCCATAACACCCAGCACTCCAACAATGGAGGAGAGTGTCACCATGGCATTAATATCACTGACAAAAAAAGCAATCAGTAATGGCAACAATGCCCAAAGTGTTAATAATGCTCCCTCTGACAACCCTTTACTCAGAGTCACCAGGCTTACTGCGGCGGGGCTAATCAAAGGTAATAAATTACCAAAGAACGCCACCAGTGCTGCCTGTACGCGCCCACGCATGATTAATTCAGCCAGAGCACGCATCAATCAGATAGCCTTCGGTTTAATTACTTGTGGCTGTCCGTATAGGGCAGCAAAGCCAGGTAACGAGCACGCTTAATAGCGGTTGCCAACTGGCGTTGGTATTTAGCTTTAGTACCTGTAATACGGCTAGGTACGATTTTTCCTGTTTCAGAAACATACTGTTTCAAGGTATCCAGATCTTTATAATCGATCTCTGTGGCACCTTCAGCACTAAAACGGCAAAACTTACGACGACGATTAAAACGTGCCATGGATTACTCCCCCTTTTCCGCTGCTTCGTCAGTAGTTTCTTCTGACGCTGCACTTTCTTCTTCAGCTACAGGCTCAGCTTCGGTTGTTTCTACTTCTTCAGTAGTTTCAGCTACAGCTTCCTGTCTTGCTTCAGTAGGTCTTTGTTCAGAGCGCTCTTCAGTACGCTCGCGACGGCCTGATCGTTCAGCCTGTTCAGCTTTCATGATAGGCGACTCAGCTGTTACAGCTTCCTGACAGCTAAATACGGAGCTACGAATGACTGCGTCGTTGTAACGGAAGTTGGAGTTAAGCTCATCGAGTGCATCCTGACCACATTCGACGTTCATCAGTATGTAATGAGCTTTGTGAATTTTATTAATAGGGTATGCCAAGTGACGGCGACCCCAGTCTTCTAGACGATGAACTTGACCACCACTATTAGTAATAGTGCTAGTGTAACGTTCAATCATGCCCGGAACCTGTTCGCTCTGGTCCGGATGAACCATAAATACGATTTCGTAGTGACGCATTGTGCCTCCTTACGGGTTAGTAGTTGCTCGCCCCATGCGATGCAACAAGGAGTTTCCTGATCTAATTAGATCTAGCCCAATTAGACCAAGGGCGGGCATTCTACGGGTACAGCCTTACTATTTCAAGGCTAAACCATTAAAGATAGTAGGTTTAAGCTACCAGAAGAAAAGAGAAACAAGCTATGATGAATATATCTATACACATGCATAAAACTTATAGGTTAATACCTTCATACAAATACTAGATCAAAGGAAAACAAAATGAACAAACTATCTTTGACAACATTACTCTTTACAGCCCTTATAGCCTTTTCCCTAAGCGGTTGCACCAAAGTTGGCAGCGAAGCTTGGTGTGCAAAATTAAAAGATACCCCCAAGGGTGACTGGACAGCTAACGAAGCAGCAGATTTTGCTAAGCACTGTATTTTTAAATAACAATGCCTTTTAAATATAAGAGTGCCTTTAAATAATTAGCACCGCTGTATGTATACCTTTTCTAGTCTAGGGGCAGCCTAATCCTTCAAGCTGCCCCTTTTCGTTCACCGTAAACCTATAACCACGTTTAAAGGCCTCGATAAAAACCACTCTACTCTGAACCTGAACCTGAATCTTCACTGTGATTTCTAGCCAAGCTGGCTGCTACCCAAAAACCGGCTATATTGCCCTGCCAACGAGGTAAAATAGACGTAATAATAACCTGCTCTAAAGCGACCCATAGGTAAAATAACAGTACACCACGGAATATCAGTGAATTGTCCCACAATGTCGCTATGAAATAAGCTGGCGCTACACTGACGGCAGCAATTTTAGCTGCAAATGTATGATAGCTGGGAAAGCACCCAAATCGTGCCTGACACACCAGCAAAGGGACTATCCAGGAACTGAATGCAATCACCAGATAATTGGACTCTCTTTCAAATAATTCTGGCCACAACTGAATCAACCCCAAAAGCATGACAGCATAGGTAATTAAGTCGGCCCAACTGTCTAACCGAATACCCAGTTCCGTGACCTGATTTAATCGACGAGCTAAATATCCGTCTATCGCATCGGTGAATAATGAAAAAGCTAATACGCTAAGAAATAAATGAGCCTGGTCTTGAATGATGAACAAAATTAACAAAGGGGCCAAAGCAACCCTTGTAGCACTAATCACATTAGGTAGGCTTAATACCAAGTTTTGGGTTGCTACTTGGTTATTTTTTATCACCCGACTTTTGATGACCTGGCCCTTTTTTAAATTCACTGCCTTTGCCTTACGGCCTCAAACAAACAAATACCAGTGGCAACAGAGACATTTAAACTGCTAACAACACCCTGCATGGGTAATTTAACCAATACATCGCAATTTTCCCTTGTCAGCCGACGAAGGCCTTTTTCTTCCGCGCCCATAACAATTGCTATGGGCCCTTTTAAGTCAGCCTCGTAAACTAACTGCTTCGCTTCTCCAGCCGTACCAATGATCCAAACACCCTGCTCCTGGAGTTGCTTCAGTGTCCTGGAAAGATTTGTCACTACAATGAGGGGTAGCGTTTCTGCTGCACCACAAGCTACTTTTTGTACGGTAGGCGTAATACCAACAGAATTATCTTTTGGGACAATCACTGCCTGTATACCTGAGGCATCTGCAGAGCGCATACAAGCACCCAAATTATGAGGGTCCGTTACGCCATCTAATACAAGTAGAAAAGGAGAAGATTGCTGTTCCTTCGATGAAAGCTTTTGCAGTAATTCAAAAAGATAATTTTCATCCTGTACACCAGCTCCCTGGCAAAGGGCTGCCACCCCCTGATGTCTACCATCGGCCAGGTCATCTAAGTCTGAACGCAACACCCAAGTTATCGGTATAGATTGACCTTCAGCGAGGCTAAGAATTTTCTTTAACCGTTGATCATCACGGCCTTTTTGTACACGTAACTCTTGAACCTTAGATCCTGATGTTTTCAATACAGCCTGAACTGCATGAAGACCAAACAGCCACTCACAACCAGAGCCTATTTTCTTTACTTCTTTCTTAGACATTCATAAATCCTGTGCAACCATTTATAAACCCGGCATAACTTTTCATAAGCTCGGTACAGCCTTTCATATGACCGGCACATAGAACGTACTTTTAGAAAGCACCTTTAACTACGACGTGATGGTGGTTTTTTTCCACCTATCGCAGGCTTTCTAGAACCTGGTTTACTTGAACTGGCGGTTTTTTTTCCTGTAGCCTTTTTCCCTACAGTTTTACGTGATGATGAAGGCTTTGATTTTTTTCCCGGTTTTTTCTTTTTCTTACTTCTACCCACAGAAGGCTTACTATCGGCTTTCTTTGATGACGGCTGTTTCCCTCTAGACTGCTTCCCTCTAGACTGCTTCTTGGCTCTAGACTCTTCGTGTTCAGCAGCCAACTGCAATGCTTTTGGACTTACCTCAACATCTTGCTCCCTGCTTCTTTTTTTTCTACCTTTTTCTACTAAGTCAAAATCAATTTTTCTTTCATCAAGATCAACTCGGGTGACACGAACCCGCAATTTATCACCCAATCTAAAGACCCTATGTGTCCTCTCACCCACTAAACGATGATGAGCCGCTTCATGGTAATAATAATCTTTAGGTAGGCCAGTAATATGAACAAGCCCTTCAATGTATAAGTCCATTAACTGAACAAACAATCCAAACCCTGTCACTGACGCAACCACACCTTCAAACTCTTCCCCTACTCGGGACAACAGATATTCACACTTGAGCCAATTCACCACATCTCGAGTAGCCTCATCAGCGCGCCGTTCTGCGGTTGAACACTGTTCACCAGCAGAAATCATCCAGGATTCATCATAGGGGTAAATTTTAGCTGCACTCAGTGCAGGTGCACCCTCCACTTTATGAGCATGACTTACCCGCCCTTTTTTGCGAATAAGGTAGCGAATGGCTCGATGCACCAGTAAATCAGGATAGCGGCGAATCGGTGAGGTGAAATGCGCATAGGCCGGATAATTTAATCCAAAGTGCCCCATATTTTCTGGCTCATAAACAGCCCGATTCATAGATCTCAATATAACGGTCTGTATGACACCTGCATCTGCCCTCCCCGCCACCTGAGCTAACACACGTTGAAAGTCCTTTGGTGTTGGATCATCACCACCCGGCAACCCCAAACCAAGCTCACCCAAAAACTCCCTAAGGTTATCAAGCTTTTCCTGTCTGGGGCCTTCATGGGTACGATACAAACTGGGCAATTTACTTTTCTGTAAAAGTGTCGCGGCACAGACATTTGCGCACAACATACATTCTTCAATAAGGCGGTGAGCTTCTGTTCTTTCCTCAGGAATAATCTGTTGAATTTTTCGCTCTGCATCAAACAGTATTCGTGTTTCCTGAGTTTCAAAATCAATGGCCCCTCGGGAACGCCTTGATTCAACTAATCGTTCATACAAGGAACTCAGGTGATCAATATGCCAAACAACTGAATGAAACTGTTTTCGAATACCACTATTTTTGTCATCTCGTTGTGCCATCATGCCTGCAACCTGGGTATAGGTCAGACGGGCGTGGGAATGAATGAGGCCCTCAAAAAATTTAAATCGAGTCACCTGCCCCTGACTATCCAGGAGCATCTCACATACCATCGTCAATCGATCCACTTCGGGGTTCAAGGAACAAAGACCGTTGGATAATTTTTCAGGCAACATGGGCACTACATGCTGTGGAAAATAAACAGAGGTTGCCCGCTGAAAGGCCTCTTGATCAAGGTCACTGCCTACAGCAACATAGTGTGAGACATCGGCAATCGCCACATATAACCGCCAGCCTCCACGACTTCTCGGCTCACAATAAACCGCGTCATCGAAGTCACGCGCATCTTCGCCATCAATGGTAACGAAGGGCAAATGGCGGAGATCAACTCGGTGCTTTTTATCTAAATCTGATACTTCTTCGGGAATAGCTTCTGCTTCAGCAACAACTGCTGATGGCCATTCATTGGGAATACCGTAATTATGAATGGCGATATCAATCTCCATTCCTGGAGCAAGGTGATCCCCAAGAACCTGAACAATACAACCTGCGGGAAGGTTGTTTTTACTCGGCTGGCGAGTAATTTCTACTACGACAATTTGGCCGGTCTCAATATCACTTTTTTGATCGACAGGGATCATAATATCTTGAATAATTCTGGGGTTGTCTGGACGGACAAAGTGAATTCCGCTTTCCTTAAAAAAACGGCCTACCAGGGTAGTTGTTCTGTGCTCAACGACTTCAACAATGGACCCTTCTTGTCGACCACGGCGATCCATTCCAGAAACTCTGACCAAAACCTCATCACCATCCATCACTCTTCGCATCTGGCGGCTCGACAAAAAAAGGTCTCCCCCACCCTCACGGGGCACAACAAAACCAAAGCCCTCAGGGTGACCAATAACTCGCCCCTTTATGAGGTTCATTTTATCCAGAGCGCCGTATGCATAACGACGATTTCTCACCGCTTGGCCATCTCTCTCCATGGCAATTAATCGCCGCCGCAGGGCTTCTCGTGCATCACTATCATCAATACCAAAACCTGAACAGAGTTCCTCATGGGTCAGCGGCCCGGCACTGTTACTCAAAAACTCGAGAATATACTCACGACTGGGAATTGGATTCTCATATTTAGAGGCTTCTCGTGCTGCAAATGAGTCTTTCTTAATATGTTTTTTCATCTGGAATTTTTACCTTAAAAATTAGGCTTTTTTATCATTAGGAAAGAAACGTTATAGCGAAGCATTGATGCTCATAGGCAACAGACTGATACACATTAGCTACGAATAGTTGCATACATACCATCAAAACATATTGACCAGTAATACTCCAATGACTTGGGGCGCTAGAAAAGGATCAGGCCAAACATTCAAAATATGTTAGTTACCAATAACATAGAATAGTAGGAATTCGAAATATATAGCAGGAGTTAATACTAAAAAAAGCTTAACCAGAAAGCCTGTTTGGTGACAGCTGATTAAACTTATAAGAAAAACTGTAAATTATTTTACAACAAAGACTTTGACACCTGTCAGCTTTTTAGCCTCATACATAGCCTGGTCGGCACGATGTAAAGCTGCTGGAGGGTCATCATTAGAGGTCACCTCCGTGACACCACATGATATAGACACATCGAGTGGCTGACCATTATTATTAAAACCGGCTTCTAGAACCTTTTCACATGCTCCTTTTGCAAAAACTTCTGCACCATCAAGGGCTGTATCTGGTAATAAGACAACAAATTCATCGCCCCCATAACGCGCCACAATATCTGAAGCTCTTGCACGATTTTTTAGGGTCTCTGCTACCTTAACCAAAACGATATCACCTGCATTATGACCAAAGGTATCATTGATTTGTTTAAACTTGTTGCAGTCTACAAAGACAATGGACAATGGAGTATCAACCCTTTGGCGACGAGCGAACTCTTCTCCAACACGTTCCTCATAACCCGCCCGATTATAAACACCTGTCAATGGATCCTTCACAGCCAAGTCTTGCTTCGACTTCACCTCTCCTCGAAGTTCAGTGGCTTCAACCTCCATAGAACGTAACTTACGAGTAAGATCTTTAACCTTTTTCTTATTCTGTTCATCATGCTTTCTTTCTTCTGCAAGATAATCAGCAACCTTTGTTGTTAAGTTCGCTAATCCAGACTCTACTGTTTTTTTCAATATGGCAAGGTCATCCTGCTCTACAGCTTTGCCCATGACTTCAACGTCATCACTAACCTGCTTACCTAATGTTTCTGCCCTTTCCATGGAGTCATCACCATCAGTGATAACAGAAAAAATAACTTCCTCTACGCTGTGTAACTTATCCCGTAAATCCCCAAGTAAGTTTTGTGTGGTTGTCCGCTCTTCGCCTACCTTTGTTAACCACCTTAAACCAATTGCATGTCATTGCAGAACAGTGTCAAACTGCAAATCGCACCAACGGCAAATTAATTTTACAAAAACAACAATACACTCGAAATGCTCTGGACATACTTCGTCAAGCCGATAGCAAACCTTCCACCTACTCTGGACAAGGGGACTCTGTCACTCAGACTGAAGGCCGTATTCTGGGGAAAGCCTGAGAAACGACCACACTCAACCGGCTTTAATGGAATAAACCACAATGGTTGAATCTCTCGAAACAATTGAATCTCCGGAAACGATAGTGTCAACACTAGAATCACTTATCGATTCTCGCTGCATGCTTTCCGTTTCCCCCCCTGGGGTCAAAGATTTTTTCACTTCTTTTATATTAAGAATTGAGGGCAACAGCTTATACATTGACCAAGTTATGCCTCTAGCAGGAAACGAACTTTTTAAACCTGGCCAAAACCTGAATATCAGAATCAGCCATAAAAGTATTTCGTACCGATTCACCTCAGAACACATACGTTATTCAATTGATGATTCAGGCTTCCACTGTCATCAAATCTGCCTACCTACCCGTATTGACTATTTGGAAAAACGATCAGGTTTTCGCATTCAACTCAAGCTGGCTGAAAGCCAACCCATTAGAATAGCTATCCCACCAGAAGAATTTTGTGAAGCCACGCTTGAAAACATATCTCAAAGTGGTGCTTGTATTCGTATCAGAGGAAATCATATTCCACTCGAAACCTGCAATGTCATCGATTGCAATATACAAATTGCCCAATCATCACCCTTGGCTTGCAAAGCCGTCATAAAACATTATCAATACTCCACAAAAACGGACATAACTAAAGCTGGCGTTGAATTTTGCCAGCTCAGTTTTCCCGCAGAAAAACAACTTCACAAACTCCTTATGAAACTGCAACGTCATAATATTAGAACTGATATGACGCTGTAGGTCCTTATTACCGAATAATCTGCCACCCAATAAAGTGTTCACAATTACTTCTTTGCGTTGATTATTTCTTCTTTAATTTTTGAGTGTCAAATTTATAACGTTAAAAAAACTATTTCATAAAACCCACCAAAACAACCGCCATAAATTTGTCGAAAAAATTATTTCCTACAAATTTGTACCGATCATTCTCCAAAAACAACCGAATATGCTGCCAAAAGTCATTAAATGGATTTGGCACAGTATTTGCTGAATAATCGTAGATACAAAATAAATGGCGTTCTTATGGAAAAAGTTGCATCAATAAAAACAGCTAGCCTGGCCACCAAACAACCAGCTAGCGCTCCCATTGAGTCAGTTGAAAGTCATCAACTGCTTTCAGAAAGAGAGCAGCTCCAGCTTCACCAACGACTACTGAGTACTCTGGACACATGCACCTTGATCAATCGCTTTTTTGGCTGGCTTAGTGAAAAGCAATTAGTTGGTGGAATTGATTACCTCCACCCCGTTGAAAATATTACTTTCAGCGCTGGTAGCACCAAAGCCCACAAAGCCAATTATATGCTTCGCCTGGAACAAAACTATCTTGGGCAAATTACAATTAGTAGTTCCAAAAAATTTACAGAGCAGGACTTACTCACCCACGAACAAAGTATGGGCATTATTGTTCATTACTTAAAAAATGCCATTGACCACCAATCTCTGGAAAAAGTAGCTTTTCAGGATGGTCTAACCGGTGTCATGAATCGCACCGCTTTAGAAGAGCTACTTCCAAAAGAAGCTGAACGCGCGCAACGCTATAATTTTGACCTTGCTGTCATGATGATTGATATCGATCACTTTAAAAGTATTAATGACAGTATTGGGCACATGGGGGGAGACAAAGTACTTCGCCATGTATCGAAAGCCATACAGAGTCAGCTTCGAAAGTCTGACCTTCCATTCCGTTATGGCGGTGATGAATTCCTACTCGTACTGCCAAACACCGATCTCGAAGGTGCCCACAAAGCAGCAAAGCGCATCATGGATTCACTCAATAAAGAAGTATCTGAAATACCCAACTGCCCCATCTCACCCAATCTCAGCATTGGGATAGCAGCATATAGGCCTGGAGAAACAGACGAAGAACTAATTCGTCGGGTAGACAATGCATTATATGAAGCCAAAAATAATGGACGTAACTGTATATCCTAAACACTGACTCCTACTCCATTAATCAGTGTTTTTATCCACCTGGAATTGACAATTGCCAAGACCATTACTATAGTTCGCCACCTTCGCTAAAGCAGCAATATTTTAGCAAAGCCCAGGTGGTGAAATTGGTAGACACGCTAGCTTCAGGTGCTAGTGCTCGCAAGGGCGTGGAGGTTCAAGTCCTCTCCTGGGTACCATTTTTGAAAATAAATCATTTATTTTCATACACTTAAAATATCGAATATAGCCATTATCTCATGACCCATTAAATTGGTTATTAGAATATGTTAAAACAACGCTCTCTTTACATCACTCTATCTGCTGAAGGTACCTAGTATTATCAACGCTATAGAAAATAATACATTTAATATTTATACGGTCAGCAATGCTGATGAAGCATTAAATCTATTAACCGGAATGGAGATTAGAAGAAGCCAATTTATCCGGCATCTTTCCTCCAGCTTCATTCAATGAACAAGTTGTTAAACGATTAATGAACTTTACTACGCTTATTAAAAATAACTAGTGCCCTAAAATATTATCTATAGGGTACTGGAAAGCTAAATATTACATATTAAAAAGGTAATCTTTCTTATTCAGGCTAGCCTCGTCAGCTAACAACACCTTTTTTACATATTTTTTATTTGTTTGTACTAACCCTCGTTATTACCCTTATAATTAAACTCCTTATAAAGCAAGGCCGTGGTGTATCAATGTGTTTTTCAACTATGGCCAGCTTCTCGAGTTCTGCAATCCTTGTGACCGGGGGATTGTTCTGTTTAAAGAAGGCCATCCAATTTAACAAACCATCTTGGGCTTTTCCTCTATTGCCTTTGATGTTTGGTATACAACAAGCTATTGAAGGCGTTGTATGGTGGGCACTTGGTGCAAACGACGCTGAAAACCTCCGATTGTCTGCGTTAGGATTCCTGTTTTTTTCACACTTTATCTGGCTAGCGTGGATTCCTTTCTCGTGCTATCTAACCGAACCTTCACACAAACGAAAGATGTTGTTCTTGCTGATGTCAGGAACTGGCGTCTTCTTTGGTTTCTCAATATTTACGCCATTTCTGCTTTATTCAGATTGGTTGATAGTATCGGCGGTCAATCATTCTATCGCTTACCAGACCACATTGATCTACGACGAATATCTGCCTAGGACTCTTGTTACCGCCGGGTATATGCTGATCGTCCTAGTTCCATTGATGCTGTCGTCTGACCGACATCATAGAATTTTGGGAATACTTGTTCTGCTCTCGGCAATTTTGACAATGGCATTCTTCAATTTTGCATTTATCTCAGTCTGGTGTTATTTCGCAGCAGTGATTTCTTTGTATATTTGTTACATTACAATCATTAAGCTGGAACCCGCAACGTGAAATGCCTGACCTTAGCAAAGGCATAACATCAAGGACCCACAGCAGTTACAGGACACGAGAATCAATCCCGTAATTGCGATCACCTCTGGCTGTATACTCAAGGACGCAGCGGTGAGTATGAATACCCAGCTTAAAGCCTGCACTACCAAAGCGATAAAATTCAGATATGAAGTTCAGAAACTCCTTTGTGAGATACGGTTTTGTTTTCACCCCAGCCCAAAACAACCGGACTCGACTCAATCATTGAGTTAAATCGTGCCTTTACACCTCATTAGCTTACCCATTAGTATTACTTTTTATAAAAAATAAGTCATTAAATCAACAGGTTATACTTAAACAGTGTACGTCCTCTCCTGGGTACCATTTCCTAGATAATCCATTGTTGTTATAAACCTCACAAAACACTTTTCAGGTATTTCAGCTTAGTACAAAACCAATACCCCATCCGCAGTCGTCACTGCAATTCAAATGTGAAGCGAAGTTTTTTGTCCAATTCTGCAAGGATTTCAAGCTGGGGAGGGAATGAAACTCCAACTAAACAACAGGCAAAACTATTGTAAAAAAAATACCCTGACGTTTTGAATAAAACGCCAGGGTATATTTGAAGAAGTAACATAAAGAAACACTCGTACCTACTGTGCTCCAATTGTTTAAAGGGCTAGGTAGATTTAGCCTCTTTGATGCCTACGGCTTCTGTAACCTAACAATACAAAACCAAGGCCCAACAATGCTAACGTTCCCGGTGTTGGTACTGAACCAGTAGGCTCATCTGGGGTGTCTGGATTGTCTGGATTCGTTCCAGGATCTCCTAGAAAGAAACTGTCAATACCAAGATCCGCACGCGCTGTTCCCTCGTAAGGTGCGCTATGGGCGATAACCTCAAGTGTTTGGATAGTACTGGTTGCTGTGAAGAGCAACGTCTGCCAAACCCATGAAGCAGCTATGCCCGAAGCAGGTGCCGTCAAAATATCACCAATTTGGCTTTCTGAGCCAAAAACAATCTCCCAGTAGCCATCAGTTTGACCGCCTCCAGTGTTATAACTGATACTCTGCTCGAAAGAAATTTCATACTCCTGACCGATAACTAAACCATCGAGACCGATCTGCAACGCACTTTCAACATAAGGACTCCCACTTCTTCCATCCCAACCAATGCCATGCAAAAAATCACCGCCGGTACTACTCGCCTGCCAAGTCATACCATAAATATTTGTATTAGCATCAAACACATCGGGAGTACCAGCTGTCGTCGTCCAACCTGGGGGGACAGCACTGTTAAATGTATTTGTATTTCCTGTATAACCCTCAAAGCCACCATTAGCGAAGGCGTCGAGCAATGCCGCAGAGGCGTTACCAGCACTCAGGGACAATAGAATAATAATAAACCCTGAGATGTTCTTTATTTTTTTTGTGATTAAGTGAGTAAACATTTTATTCTCCTTTACCATACTTTATTGTTTATCCATATATCAACAATAAGCAAAAATTGGACCAAAAATATAGCACATTGATTTTACTGTATTTTTTTCACCGACAACCAACAACCCACCAATAATCGTAAAAAAACCTGACACATCAAATAGCTTTACCTATATTCAGGTTTATAAAAATGTGCCTCATTATGATGGGATCTTCAGTTTCATTACGGCAGTCACTAAATCAACGACCTGAAGTACAATATCTGTATGACAAAACTTTGGCCCTACGTTGCACATCAAGTAGGCTTTAATTTTTTTACTTATCAACTAGTCACAGACGTTCTTAGAGATTAAAAATACACCCTCTTCTGGTTATACACTAAAAAAATCATGCAACTCACACCTATTACCACTACTCCTCCCATATGATCTTTGAGTAGACTGTCTAATAGAGATTAATCATTATAAGGAAGTCGTTTTGTTTAAACTTAAATCTGCACTTTTGATTACAATAGGCGTTGGCGCATTAACTCTAACCGCCTGCTCTTCCTCTCCCACTGATCCTGAAACAATAGCAAAGGAAGAAGCTGAACAACGTGAACGATGCCGACAGCTTCAACAAGATATCGAAGATTTAAAAGGAAGGCCTATACGTAGGGGTGCTGCCATTGAATATTACAATAGCGAATGTATAGCTAACTAACGCGCTGATTTTTTATTTAGGAGCTTAGGCTATAAGCTCCTAAATATTACTTAACCAATTTTTTCTGCAAAAGGTTTTCCGGTCAGTTCCAGGTTTATTTCCTTCTTACAGGTAATAATCTCCACTTGGTTGTCCCCCACCCAATCCATACTCACCAAGTCATCCATTAACTCATCATCCAATGCATCGCTGCCATTTTTTTCCGTATAGGTGGTAATTTCGGGGAAAACGATACGCAATGAAGGTTCTGAATCCGAAGGATCATTCAAGCACTCGATAAAGAGCAGCCGTACATCAATATCGTAGACAAGGTTATAGATATAAGGAGAACTATCGCCCAGCAATTTGGCTGTGAGTGTCATAATGGTTCCTGTAAATTATTTCTGTAAGCAATTCTTGAATTGTGGCAATCAAATGCCCGATAGAACACCATGGTAAATGAAAACCTACTGAAGGGGAGAAAATAACTGGGACAATTTCATCAACGATTTAATCAGCAAGTTTCGCTGTGCTAGCTCTTCACCCGTTAAAGAACAACAATGTTCAAAGTCAGTATTCAGCATGGACTCCACTTCCAAAGCAAATTTTTCTCCCCGTACCATCGCAGTAACTTCAAAGTTTAAATGAAATGAGCGGTTATCAAAGTTTGCAGTGCCTACATAGGCTCGATCACTATCCACCAACACTATCTTCTGATGCAAAAAACCGTTTTGGTATTGATACGCTTTAATATCTGTATTTCGAAGGTCCATCAATACCGCATAGGAAGAGAGCTGTACCGTACGATTATCCGTTTTTCCCGGCAACATCAAGCGCACATCGACCCCCCGAAGAGAAGCTAGCTTTAATGCCTTTAAAATAGCATCGTCAGGGACAAAATAAGGGCTAACAATCCAAAGTCGTTCTTTCGCACTGTTAATGGCATGAAGAAACATCAATTGACAAGTTTCTAAACGATCTGCTGGCCCAGTGGGTAATACCAATACCCTTTGATCACTGATTTCCCCCTGAGGATGCCAGTTTAATTCTGGTACTTCGCTTACCGCCCAGTACCAATCTTCAAGAAAGGACAGCTGTGCACCATGTACAGATGGCCCCTGCAACTCCAAATGAGTATCCCGCCAAGGGGTTAGATGACGGTCTCGGCTCAGGTACTCATCTCCCACATTGGCACCTCCAATAAAGGCTGTACGGCCATCTACAACGACTATTTTTCGGTGATTTCGAAAATTAATTTGGAATCGACGACGCTTCCCCCATCGCCAGGTTCTAAAAGGCTTTATATCTATACCGGCTTGCCTGAATGCTTTTAAATAACGGCGAGAAAGGCTAAAACTGCCTATGGCATCATAAAGAAAATAAACCTTCACCCCCTGCTTTGACTTTTCAATTAATCGAGCCTGTAATTCACGGCCCAACTGATCATCTCTAAGTATATAAAACTGCAGTAAAATATATTTTTCTGCTTGCTCTATTTCTTCAAAAATACGCTGAAATGTATGTTCACCATTAATCAGCAAAGTAACCCGATTACCTCGGGTATAGGGCATAAGTGCTAAACTCTCTAATAATTGTGCACCCTGAGTACTATCCTCTTCAGGGCTAAAATGCTCTGACATTTCAGAAAGTAATTGTTCCGCAATTTGCTGTATTTCCAAGTCTCCCTTACGACGAGCATCGATATAACCGTAAAACTTCCTCTGCCCAAACAATAAGTAGATAGGAACCACAATAGGCGGTAAAAAGACCAAACCAAGTGCCCAGGCAATGGCACCTTGAGATGTACGAGATTTAAAAATAGATTCAATGGCAAAAAAAATGCCACAGAGCTCTATTAATAAATAAAGGGGCAACCAGAATTGCACCAGTAATTGCCATCCTAGGGATAAGGTATGAACAATAGGAGACAACCATTCCAACATAGCTATCTTTCCTGCTCTCGCATATTACCCAAACTGGCACCACACCATTTACAGTGAATGGCATCAATATCATGCCCTGCTTTCACGCAATTAGGACAGGGATAAACTGACTTATCCCGCCTCATTTCATTGGCCAGCTCTGCAGTAATAATGCCCGTAGGAATCGCAATAATAGAATACCCCGTGAGCATGGCCAGGGTTGAGATTAACTGCCCCAGAACAGTATGCGGTGTGATATCTCCATAACCCACTGTTGTAATGGTCACAATGGTCCAGTAAATACTTTTAGGAATACTACTAAAGCCATTGCCGGGCCCTTCAACCACATACATCAAACAACCAAACAAAGTGCTAAGGACTAGCACGATACTGAAAAAGACAAAGATTTTTCTTTTTGCCTGATTGATAGAACGCATCAGTACATCAGCTTCAGACAAATAACGTACTAATTTTAATACTCGAAAAATTCGAAGCACACGAACCAAACGAATAATTAACAAATATTGCGCACCGGCAAAAATCAAACCGAGGTAAGAAGGAATAATAGAAATTAAATCGATGATGCCATAAAAACTAAACAGGTATTTTTTACGGTTGGGTGAACAGTAAATACGCAAGACATACTCTAAAGTAAAAATACCTGTGAACAACCACTCAACAAATATAAAAGTACTCGTAAAACGTCCATTGAGGGACTCTACCGTGTCTAAGATAACGGCAAAAACACTGATCAGAATGGCATAAATAAGAAACAAATCAAATCGTTGCCCTGCTGGCGTATCTGTCCCAAAAATAATTCGATATAGCTCTGATCGTAACTGTGATCGTAGATTCTGACTTGTCATAAAATAGTTTTAATCCCACTCACAATATTTCAAGATCTCATTATAGAGATATGTTGCCTACTCCACATCTAACTTGTTTTATCCTATGTAGCGTTAATAATAGACTGACTCCTGCTAACTAACCCAAGCTAGGTAATTACCATTACTTTATGACAGAGCAAAACCAATTACTCAGATCACTCTCACTGTTTGAAATCAGTTTTTATGGGATAGGTACCATCCTAGGAGCTGGCATTTATGTGTTACTGGGCAAGGTCGCCAATGAAAGTGGCATGGTAACACCTTCAGCTTTTTTACTGTCGACATTCATCGTCAGCTTTAGCGCCTATTCCTACGCCCACATGTCTCGCCGTTTTCCCAGTAGCGCTGGTGAAGCTGTGTATATCATGGAAGGATTAAACTCACGTCAACTTTCCGCATTGACTGGCGTTGCTATTGCCCTTAGCGGCATTGTTTCAGCTGCAACTATTGCACGGGGTTTCACTGGTTACTTCGCCTTTTTTTCTACTCTCCCACCCTGGGTACTCATCATTTTACTGGTGACGACCCTCACTGCATTGGCGGCATGGGGAGTTAAACAATCTGTCACCATGGCAGTGATCACAACACTGTTGGAAATAGCTGGTTTAATATTAGTTCTCATTGTAGGTAGTGACCAAATTCAGGGAAAAGAAATTCCCTGGCGGCAATTTTTACCTAGTACTGACCCTAATAATAACCATAGTTTCATCCCGGTAATTAGCGGAGCTTTCATCGCATTTTTTGCCTTTATCGGCTTTGAAGACATGGTCAAGATGTCAGAAGAAGTAAAAAAACCAGAACGTAATCTGCCATTGGGAATTGCCATCGCCCTGATTACTTCAACATTGCTTTATGGCGCTGTAGCCATAGTCGCCGTTCTTACCTTGCCAATACCTGAACTTGCTAATTCTGATGCACCCTTAGCCTTAATCATTGAAAGAAACAGTACTATCCCCCCTGAGATAATGGCCGCCATCAGTATTATTGCCATTATTAATGGCGCTTTGATTCAAATTATTATGGTCTCCAGAGTAATGTATGGCATGGCAGGAAAAAAACTGGCCCCCCAAATACTGGGGGCTGTTCACCCTCGAACCAGAACCCCATTAATAGCGACACTCCTGACGGGTATTATAGTCGTCTGTTTTGCTCTTTGGTTTCCCATCTCCACACTAGCAAAAATCACCAGCTCACTAATCCTTGTGGTATTTGCCCTGGTGAACCTTTCACTGTTGGTTTTAAATTATAGAGAGAAAACTAAAGGCATTATCGGCAAACTGGTTCCTGCCATTGGTGCTTGTTTATGTATCAGTTTTCTCGCCTTCCAGATTTGGAATTAACCATAAATGCCTACTTCTCAAATCTCTGCTTCACAAAAGATGTACTGCATAGAAATCACCAAGCCTGGCTCAGCTGATGTGTTGCAATTAATAGAGCGCCCTATTCCCCAGCCAGGTCCAAACGAAGTACTCATTAAAGTAGTGGCTGCAGGTGTAAACCGACCAGATGTATTTCAACGCCAGGGGCTTTACCCTCCACCGGATGGTGTATCGGATATCCCCGGACTGGAAGTGGCCGGTGAAATTGTAGCTATAGGCAGTATAGAAAAAGTACGGAAAGATCAGTCTCACTGGCAAGTTGGTGATCAAGTCTGCGCTTTGCTCACAGGTGGAGGCTATGCGGAATATGCCATTGCCCACCGAGATCTTTGTTTGCCGATCCCAAACGGCTTAACACTCACACAGGCAGCAGCACTTCCCGAAACCTATTTCACCGTGTGGCACAATATTTTTGATCAAGTTAATGGTCATGTTCATAACCATGGTGCCATTCAACCGGGTGAAACACTGCTGGTACATGCTGGCACCAGTGGAATCGGTACTACCGCCATTCAGTTAGCTACCGCATTGGGGCACCGGGTATTCACCACGGCTAGCAGTGATAAAAAATGTCAGCAATGCCTTGAACTAGGTGCAGAAGCGACTATTAATTATCAATCAGAAGATTTTGTTCGCCGTGTAAAAGAACTGACAAATGGCCAGGGGGCCGATGTTATTCTGGATATGGTGGGTGGCGATTATATACAAAAAAATATCCGCGCTGCCGCCTTTCGAGGCCGCATTGTTTCCATTGCTTTTTTAAGGGGGTCAAAAGTCGAAATAGATTTGATGCCGGTGATGCTAAAGCAACTAGTACTTACAGGCTCTACACTTCGCTCTCGACCAATGGAAGAAAAAGCTAAAATTGCCGAAGCCCTGCTGAATAAAGTTTGGCCCTTATTTAAAAATAAAGGGGTTGGGAATAGGGAGCTTGAGAATAAAGGGATGAGCCCGCTAATAAGTACTACCTTCCCCCTAGAAAAAGTCGTAGATGCACATAAGCTAATGGAGAGTAATCAGCATATGGGTAAAATTGTACTGACCACTGAAAAGTAATTCCAGAGTGAACGAAGGAACCTCTGAAAAGCGTAGGCGAGGAAGGGAGTGCAAGGCAAAAATTGGCGAAAAGAGGGAGTTTATACATCATAAATGATCGATTTTAGCCAGTTTTTAACGCAGCAATCACAACGCAGGTAGTTGTTCAGAGGTTCCGCAAACCTTTTTTATTAATAATCTTATTACTGAGCTTTTACTATGCCAAAAAAAACCCGACTGGTTTATTCCACAGAAACCGGGCGCATCAAACCAGAAAAAGAAACCGAGCAACGCCCTGCTGGTGACGGCATCGTTAGAATTCGCCGTGAGGTGAGTGGCCGTAAAGGGAAAGGGGTTACCACCATAGCCGGTTTAGAAATGTCTGATGCCGATCTGAAAAAACTAGCTAAAACCCTCAAACAACTCTGTGGCACCGGCGGCTCTGTTAAAAATGGCATTATCGAAATCCAGGGAGATCACCGGGAAAAAATTCGAGAAGCACTGGAAAGCCAGGGCCACACCGTAAAATTGGCAGGCGGCTAACGAATGACTGACAATCAAGTTGAAAGAACCATCAAGGAAAAAGTTGCACCTTATGGAAGCTGGGATTCGCCAATTAATCCTGAGCAACTAACTGCCTCAACACCCTCCTATGCATATCCCTATCGTGATGGAGAAAACCTTTACTGGTTAGAATCCAGACCGTGGGAAAATGGCCGGTCTGTAGTGGTCCAGCGCAATAGCCATGGGGAAACCCGTGATGTATTGCCGGCACCACTTAGTGCACGTAGTAAGGTACACGAATACGGCGGTACACCTTATATTGTTATCGACAACACATTATATTTTTGCCTCTACGATGACCAAAGAATCTATCGACTTGATCTTGGGGATACCCAATCAGTTCCAGCACCCATTACAGAAGAAAACAATTGCCGCTATGCTGATTTTTGCTACGACGCCCATCGTCACCGTCTGATTTGTGTAGCAGAAAACAGCGGAGGAATGGAAGAGCCTATAAATAGCATCGTCGCAATCCCCCTCGGTAGTTCTCTCGATGGTGCTCCCGATAGTGCTATGGATGGTACTCTCGATGACTCTAGGAAAATCACCACTCTCTGCACTGGTGACGATTTCTATGCTTATCCAAGACTGGATAAAACGGGCAAACAACTATGCTGGATTAGCTGGAGCCACCCCAATATGCCCTGGGATAACACAACGCTCTGGTTAGCTGATTTGGATAACCAGGGAATTCCTGTGGAACAAAAAATAGTTGCTGGCAATGGCGATGAAGCTATCTTTCAACCCCAGTGGTCACCAGGAAACCAACTGTATTTTGTATCTGACAGGGACAACTGGTGGAACATTTATCACTGGGAACCAGAATCTGGCATTAAACCCATACACAAAATGGCAGCAGAATTCGCTACACCGTTGTGGGTGTTAGGCATGTCCACCTACGGTTTCTGTCAGCTCCCTGGATCAAAAGCAATAACTCTGGTCTGCTGCTACAGCCATAACGGTAGCTGGCAATTGGCAAAAAAAACACTGGCTACTCAGTCCGAAACCTCGAAAATTGAATTAAAAACAATAGCAACAGACTACACCCAGATTTCCGATATCTATTGTGATGGCAGTTCCGCCTGGATGGTAGGTGCAACACCTAAGGCTGGAGGTGAACTGATTGAATATGATGTTCGCTCAGAAAAGCTCAAGCCCGTAACCGCCGTGACTGAATTACCGTTTAATAAAGAATATATATCTGAACCAAAAGCTATCAGCTTCCACTCTGCTGATGATTCATCTAAAAGCGATTCTGAACAAAATGGTTATGAACAGGAGGCCCATGGTTTCTATTATCCCCCACAAAATCTGCATTTCACTGGCGAAAGCAATGCCTTGCCACCACTGATTGTCATTTGTCATGGTGGCCCGACAGGGGCCACGTCCACCGCGCTTAATTTGAAAATTCAATACTGGACTAGCAGGGGTTTTGCCGTACTAGACATCAACTATCGAGGCAGTACTGGATATGGCCGAGACTATCGAAAACAACTCCACGGTCTTTGGGGTATTGCCGATGTGGCCGATGTCGTAGCAGGTGCCCAGTATTTAATAGATCAACAACTTGTGGACCCTAACAAAATTGCAATTCGTGGTAGCAGTGCCGGGGGTTATACCGTTCTCGCAGCACTCTGTTTTCACGACCTTTTCAAAGCTGGCGCCTGTTTATATGGCATTGGCGACCTGGAAACACTGGCTAAGGATACCCATAAATTTGAATCCCGTTATCTGGATACACTTATAGGCCCTTATCCTGAAAAACTTACTACTTACCAGCAAAGGTCCCCCATACACCATGTGGATCAATTTCACTGCCCGGTTATCTTTTTTCAGGGGTTGGATGACAAGGTTGTCCCGCCAGAACAAGCTATATCCATGACAAAAGCTCTTCGTGATAAGCAATTACCGGTTGCCTACTTGCCATTTGAAGGTGAAGGCCATGGATTCCGAAAAGCTAAAACCATAAAGCAGGCGTTAGAAGCTGAGCTTTATTTTTATGGAAAAATATTTAATTTTGAGCCAAGTGAATCATTACCCAAGATACAAATAGATAACCTAACTCCTGCTTCTGGAGTGAAATAACCACATGGGAAGATACCGAGCTCCTTCACCCAAAAGTGCACCTTATATAACCCCTGAGGGTGCGCAAGCACTTGAACAAGAACTAAAACAATTGTGGAAAGTGGAGCGCCCTACTGTTACTGCAACAGTTCACGAGGCCGCAAAGAATGGCGACCGCTCTGAGAACGGAGATTATATTTACGGGAAAAAAAGACTCCGAGAAATTGATCGACGGGTACGCTATTTAAGCAAGCGTCTTGATGAAGTCACCATCGTTGACCGAGCTCCAGACGATAAAAACAAGATTTTCTTTGGTGCCAAAGTAATATTGGAAGACAGCCAAGGGAAAGAACATTCCTTTCATATTGTTGGTGCCGACGAGATCGACCCTAAACAACACAAAATTAGTATCGATTCACCTATGGCGAAACAATTGCTAGGAAAAACTGTAGATGATGAAATAAACGTTACAACCGTAGCAGGAAAAAACACCTGGTTTGTTACAGCAATCGCTTACTAAAACCTGATTAAAATATCTTTTAATCCGGACCAACTAACTTTAATTAACTAAAGATCCTCTAGTGTTTCAGTGCCCGCTAACGCCCTTCTTACAGGGTATTGCTCTAGGCGAATACCATGGTCACCATCTTTTAATACACGATTTATCAACCAGCCTTTATCGAGGCTGCCCACATTGACGTGTAATAAATCGATTATTTCTTCCAATTGAGGACGTTTTTCCTGATCCAGAACCAATTTTATTTTCGGCAAATGACGTTTCTTCTCTTCGGAAGACAAAACGATACCAACAGCTCCATTTACCAGCTCAACAATCGTTCCAGGAGGATACGGCCCCATTAATTGGATAAATTCTAGTGCGTATTCCTCATCAAAATGTTTACCCCTTTCTCGGTAAATAATTTTCAATGCATCCAAGGTCGAACGAGATTTGTCATAACAACGATCACTTGTCATCGCATCAAAGGCATCAACAATACTGATAATGCGAGCATACTCAGATAACTCTCTGGCAAACAGTCCACGAGGGTAGCCATTGCCATCCATTCTTTCATGGTGATTAAATGCTGCATCAACTGCGTAATTCAGTGTCCCCTCAGACTTCATTAACAACTTCCGCCCAATTTCAGGATGCTCCTTCATCACTCTAAATTCATCGTCTGTTAAGCGTGCTGGTTTATTTAAAATTTCATCTGGAATCTGCATTTTCCCAACATCATGTAGCAGCCCTCCCGTTCCAAGCCTCACCAAATCTTCCTTTTTCAGGCGTAGGTGCCGACCAAAAGCAATGGATAAAATAGAGACGTTCAGGCAATGCTCCATGGTGTAGTAATCCACGTGCTTAATTTTTGCCATCCACATCAAAGCACTAGGGTTACGTAAAATACTATCTACACAATCGGTAACAACCAGCTTAGCTGAACTTGTATCTAAGGCATTACCCAAACGAGCCTGATCAAGCAACCCCGAGACAGTGCTATGTGCTGCACGATAAGCTTGGGTAGCAACCTGGTGTTCTTCTTCTGCAGGTTTTTCAATAGGGTGTTCTGGTTGGTCTAATCTGACCACAGATGAATCAACGGATTTTTTATTATCAGCTCTATTGCCACGAACATTTAGTCCATGATCATTTTCTGTCAGTTTTCTCTTTGGTGGCTGAAAACCTGTATTAAATGGGTTCTTTTTAGCACCCCAATCTTGCCCACCTTGATCCACATAAACATACTGGCAATATTCACGAAGCTTCCGGATTTCAGACAACGTTTTAATCGTAAAGCCCTGGAGTAAAAAAGGTGTTTCAAGCCAAGGTCGATCCAGCTCAGCAACAAACATTCCTAATTTAAGCCCCGATGCAGGAACCCGCTTATAATTTGATCTATCAATAAATTTGTTGGTCACAAAATACCCTTAATAACGGATAAGTTTTCTGCGCCTAATTACAGTTTTTTATTTAAAATGTTTCAAAATATATTTAAAAGCTCTCTAATAGAAACATTCTCTAAAACAATAAAAGCACTAGAGGTGCTCTTTGATTACTTTCTGTAAAAAAGGCACAACTTCTTTTTCAAACCAAGGATTATTTTTTAACCATCGCTGATTCCGTGGCGATGGATGAACCAAGGGTAAAAAGCCCTTTGACAAAAACAACTCCCAGTTCTTGACCCGTTCCGTGAGCGTCTTGAATTTATCATTTAAATAATATGATTGGGCATACTGCCCTATTAATAGTGTTAATTCCACTTTCGGCAAATGGCTCAACACCGGTGTATGCCATTTCGGTGCACATTCATGCCTTGGGGGCAGATCACCGGATTTACCCTTCCCGGGATAACAAAAACCCATGGGCATGATGGCGATTTTCGATGGGTTATAAAATTGTTCCTTATCCAACCCCATCCACACTCGCAACCTATCACCACTGGGGTCATTCCAGGGAATACCTGTGGCATGCACACGGGTTCCTGGCGCCTGTCCAATAATCAAAATTTTTGCTGAGGGTTCAGCACTCAGTACTGGCCTTGGCCCCAGAGGAAGGTCTGAACAATGGGAACATGCTCGAATATCCGATAATAAATCAACAAGTGGTATCTCTGAGGAAGCAATCATAAAGGCGCTATATCCACTTAATTTAATCCTCTTTACTCTCAACCCAGTAGGTATTCAGTAAAAATCCACCTAGCCCACCCAATGAAAACCATAGGGCCCAACCACGCTCTGGAAGTGTTAGAAACACCCAGGCAATCCCTATCATGACCAGCAAAGACACCTTTGGCAGTAACACTTTTGTGTTGACTGAGCCCTGATTATCATAAGGCCATAAGGTATTGATTAATGGCGGCATTGCTACAAACAACACGCCTATCCAAACCAGGTGAAACGCTACAAAAAGTGTATATAAGGATGCAGTAGCGGCAGCTAATAACCAACTATAAAAAATGATAGAAAATACTTTTTTCATTAATTAGCGACCTTATAAAACATCATGTTTAAACCTGATTAACAAACCATACAACGATTAAGACATGATCATAAAGTAATTAGCCGCGATGAGTAATGAAGTATCTGACTAACTGCTCTCTTATACTTATTGCACCCTTATACTTATTGCTCCCATATAATAGACCTTTATGGGCAATTAATAGATAGCAGATACTTTTGAATCAACTCACATTCAACAACAGTTTTTCAACCTTAGGTGATGACTTTTTTTCTCGTCTTCAACCCATGGGGCTGCCTGAACCCAGATTGGTCAGTGTTAACTCTGACGCAGTATATTCATTAGGGTTAGACCCCAAAGAGCTTAAAAAAGACTGGTTTTTACGATGGGCCAGCGGCAATCAAACCTTACCGGGCAGCGATCCTTTGGCTATGGTCTACAGTGGCCACCAGTTTGGAGGATACTCCCCTCAGCTAGGCGATGGACGTGGTTTATTACTCGGAGAAATAGAAGGTCCAGAGGGAAAATGGGACATACACCTTAAAGGCGCAGGCAGTACCCCCTACTCCCGATTTGGTGATGGACGAGCGGTATTACGCTCCAGCATTAGAGAGTACCTATGTAGTGAAGCCATACATGGGCTTGGTATTGCATCCACGCGGGCACTTAGTATTACTATGGGGAAAGAACCCGTATATCGAGAATCTGTTGAATCAGCCGCCATGGTAATACGGCTTGCTCGCAGCCATGTTAGATTTGGCTCTTTTGAATATTTTCACCACACACAAAGACCAGATTTAGTAAAACAACTGGCCGATTATGTCATTGAACAGCATTTACCGGATATTCAAGGTGAGCAAGACCAATATCTGAAGCTATTTCGGTATTCAGTTCATCACACGGCAAAACTCATTGCACAGTGGCAAGCTGTCGGTTTTGCTCACGGTGTGATGAATACTGACAACATGTCAATTATTGGCGAAACCATGGACTACGGCCCTTTTGGTTTCCTCGATACCTATAACCCTGAATTTATCTGCAACCACTCCGATACGGGCGGGCGTTACTCTTTCAAACGACAACCGATGATTGGTTTGTGGAATTGCAATGCACTAGCGAATGCGTTTACTAGCCTGATTTCAGTGGAAGAACTCAAACAAATTTTGGAAGAATATGAGCCGCTATTATTAAAAATATTACTCGAGCTTTATTGCCAAAAACTGGGCTTAGATGAAAAGCATTCTGATGACCAAACACTGATTGATTCATTACTAGCAAGCTTGGCGGAGAGTCAAGTCGATTACACTATATTCTTTAGAAAGCTCTGTTATTTTAATGAGAAAATGTTTGATAAACACAGCAGCGAAGATGAAACCAGCTATACAAACCTAAGAGACCTATTTTTAAACAGGGAAGATTTTGATGCTTGGGCCAGAAAATATCGTGAGCGCTTAGGCAAAGAAAATACAAAAACAGCTGACCGTAAAGTTAGTATGCTGAAAACAAACCCAAAATACGTCTTTCGTAACTACATGGCAGAAATTGCCATTAGAAAAGCAGAAGATGAGAAAGACTACAGTGAAATAGATCGATTATTAACCCTGCTACAATCGCCCTTTGATGAACACCCCGATTGCGAGGAATATGCCAAGCACCCGCCAGTATGGAGCCAGAAATTGAGCGTTAGTTGCTCCTCATAAAGAGGATGATTTCATCGCAATGGGATGAAATCATCAGATCTTTATTTACCTATCTGCAATTACCCGTCTACTACGAACCCAGCCCTTCGACATAAAGGTAGTCATATCCCAACCAAATAAATATTGTACAAAGCACCAATGTTATTAGCATCGCAGGGGTTCCTTTCCGGAACCACAAAGCTGGGGTTATGGCCAATGCAGGATTTCCTGTTTGTTTAGCTAACCGCTCCGAAATAGTAACAATATAAACATTAGCTGTTGAGCCTATATGGGAACCATTCCCCCCCATACCGACGCCCATAGCCAGAGCCCACCACATGACACTTACATTCACCCCCTGATGCTGTAATCCGGCCAATACCGGTATCATTGCAGCAGTAAATGGTATGTTGTCTATAAGTGCAGAAAGAATGGCAGCAACCCACAGTAACAACAATGCTGCACCGAGAGGGTGTTCAATTATTATTGGTTTAAATTGTTCACCAATAATTTCCAATAAACCACTTTGTTCAACTCCTCCAATAAGAATAAATAGCGAAATAAAAAACATAAGCAAAGGAGTTTCAATATGGCTTGTAACACTGTCTAAATCTACTTTTCGTGACAGAAAAACTAATATAGTTAGTGCCGTTGCAGCCACCATCCAGGGCTCCCAACCCAACTGCTGGTGATAGATAAATAGCACAACCATTAATCCCATCACTAACAAGGATTTTTGCCAGAGGCGTTTGTTTTTGTAACGAGCCTTAGATTCAAATTCAAGTGTGTGCTTATTGGACAATTCTTTTGGAAATAAATATTTCATTGCAAACAGTATAGCTAGCCAAGCAATAGTCACTGGCGGGCCCATATGAATAAAAAACGTATTGAAGTCAATTCCAGCTGAAGAGCCAATCATTAGATTAGGGGGATCTCCCACTAATGTCGCGACCCCTCCAGTATCCGACAGCAATGCAGCCGCTAACAAATAGGGAATCGGTGAAATTTTCATCGCCTGGCAAATAAGGATAATCAATGGTCCAAATATGATTACCGTAGTTACATTATCCAATAACAGAGAAATGACGGTTACAGTGGTACCCATAAAAACAAGAAGTCGCATAGGCGACCCATCACTTTTCTTGGCCAAATACTCGGCCATGTACTCAAACCCACCAGTGCTGATCATAATGGATACGACTATCATCATAATCGCTAGCAGAAAAACAACATTCCAGTCGATAGCATGTAACGCTTGTTCAGGAGAGTAGAAGCCGTATATCTGCCCAGCAATAATCACTGCCCCAGCACCAGCCATAGCAAACTTAGCACGGTTATAACCGTGCACATGTTCAGTAAAAATCCCAAGGAAAGTCAGCACTAAAATTGCCCCAGCAACAATCATTGGATTTGTTAATTCAAGCATTAGAATATCTCTAAAATAAAAATGGGATAAAACTTGCTTGATCATGCCCTTCTTTAATCAGCAATGAGCATAAAAACCACCTCAAAGCTTAGGGTGACAGCAAGTAATGGATTAACGTACAGAAATAGAAATGAATTAGGCCGGGGGAGCCCTAATGCTATAAGTGACAGAATTATTTTTAGATTTTTCATCATGGTTCGATGAATAAGTTTTGGTAACAAAGATACCAAACTGATGTGACGTAGACTCAACATAAAGACTAGAGGAGTCTTCACCTTCATCCACATCGCTTACATCCAACTGAAGAAAGCTCAAATTAGACGTATGGTTCAATAAAGGTGAGGATACCGCCTCAGCACTAACCATCAGTGTGGCTGTGATTAGTAGAGAAAGAATTAAGAAGTTATTCAACAACGGTATCCGTGAAAAGCTATCAATATATAGGAATCCAGTGAATTATAGACTATTGAGAAATGTAAGTAAGATCAGCAGTGCTAAATTTGACTATGTTCTGCCCTGATTTAACTATACTGATTGAAGAAAGATCCCTCATTTCCTTTTTATGCGTGTTTCTATTCTTATTCATTTTATCTTTTTCGGGCCAACGTCAAACCATCGGCAATGGGAATCATACTAATATCCACCCGGTCATCGGATAACAACTGCTGATTAAAAGCCCTGATTGCACAGGTATCCACATCCTGTTTTTGTGTGTCTACCACCGCGCCATCCCAAAGAACATTATCCACAGCAATTAACCCTCCAGGCCTTAGCAACGCCAAACAAAGTTCAAAATACTCGCAGTAGTTTTCTTTGTCTGCATCAATAAATGCAAAATCGAAGCTTGAGTTTTTACCACTATCAATAGCACCTTGGAGTATTTTTGTTGCAGGTGATAAATGTAAATCAATTTTGTCTTCAACTCCGGCTTGCTGCCAATAACGACGAGCCACGGAGGTATATTCTTCACTGATGTCACAGGCTAAAATCTGGCCGTTCTCCGGCAGAGCCATGGCCACAGCCAATGCACTGTAACCCGTATAAACACCCACCTCGATGGTATTTTTGGCACCGATCAACTGGACTAACAGAGCCATAAACTGCCCCTGCTCCGGTGCAATCTGCATATTGGCGGTGGGCAACTGCGCTGTTTCTTGCCGAAGGGCTTTTAGGGTTTCTGATTCGCGAAGAGAAGAATCCAGCAGGTATTGGTGCAGGGTATCCGTCAAATTAATCGATTTATTCGACATGGAAACCCTACTCCGTATTTTCTTGCTTGGGTAACTCAGCGATCGGTATTTCTTCTTTACCACTGTGATCACCACCACCCAACATCACACCAATCCAACGGGTGTCGTCATCATTTTCAAGGGCAATCTTCACCATAATCGTCAGTGGTATCGAGAGCAACATGCCCACAGGCCCTAGTATCCAGCCCCAGAACACTAATGATAAGAAGACGACTAACGGCGACAGGTTCAACCCCTTTCCCATCCAGCGCGGCTCTAATACGTTACCCACTACCACATTCACCACAACATAACCGATAGCCACTAACCCCGCAGAAAAGGGTCCAAGCTGAATTAATGCCAGTAGTACCGCTGGCACAGCGGCAATAATAGAACCAACGGTAGGAATAAAATTAAGTAAAAAGGCAATGAGCCCCCACATAATTGGATAGTCCACACCCAGTATCCACAACCAGATAATGACCAAGATACCCGTTAGTAAACTAAGCAATGATTTAATGCCCAGATAACTATGAACACTTTCAGCAAATCGTGCTAGCCCTTCATTGGTATTATCTTTAACAGTCGGAGCACCATGGTGTCTGGCAGCTTGTAACTTTTCACTGAAACCTACTTCTTCTGCCAGAATAAAAACCACGGTCAATAAAATCATGAACGCATTGGTCATGACATTACCGAATGAAGCCAAAGTATTACCCGCCAACTGCATTACTGCACCCGGGTCAAAGCTTTGCTTCATCTGGTCCATATCCAAAGCTACCCCCTGGTCGCTTAGCCAGTGAAGTAATCCACCACTCATTTCTTGAAGCCTTACCTGATATTCAGGTAGGTTTTGGCGAAAATCGACGATCGAAGCTCCCACTAAAATGCCAATAAGCCAACCGACCAATACCACCAAGCTGATAATCAAACAGATGGCCAAGCCATTGGGCACTTTTTGTTTTTTTAGCCAAGCCAATAATGGGGAAAAGATCAGAGCAATAAAAACTGACAGTAAGAATGGCACTAATAAGGTTTCAGCTGTTTTAATACCCGCAACAACAACGACGAATGCTGCGGCGACAAGGAGCCCTCGGGCCATCGGTGAATATTCCTTGCTCATTTAGCTTCTCCCGTTAATTCTGCCAATAGATTTTTCACTTCTTCGATTCCTTTTTCGGTCAGCAAGTGTTTTGACTTAATTGAACTGGAACCACCGATATATTCACGTTCACTTATTTCACTACAGCGCATACGAATAGCCTCAAGTTCATCATTATGTCTGATTGGCATCCCTAGAAACACCTCCCAGTCATTGTCAGTTGCTTTCCCTTCAATAACTAAGTTCAAGAGTGCAACAATATTAGTTTTTTCCAACCGATAAACGGGTGGTGCAATTTTTATGAAGAAAATGATCGCAAATAGGACAAAGAGAAACGTAAGAAAAAGAGTAAGAAGAAAATTCATCATCTAGTTACAAGCCCCAGCACTACTAACCAAAGCACTAATGATCAAAATGCTAGCAACTACTGAAAATTAAATACTGCTAATTTTTGGTTTAATTGTTTAATTAAAGTTTCTCGGCTTTCAGTATTCTGCGCGCCCTGTTGCTCTAACTCTCGAGCCAAATCACTGACTTCAAGCAAATGGCCCTGTAATTCCTCTATACACTGATTTATTGCCACAGCTTCTACTTGAAATGCATCTTTGCTGCGCAATCGCACTCTAGCAGTCATATCTCCTTCTGCTAATTTTTCCATTTGTCGAACCATCACATAAACAGGCCCGGCAATTTTATGGCTAGCAAACAAACTACCCCACCAAACACCACCGATTAAAACCAACTCCAGGGAAGCGATTAACACCGTGTTGCCAGTACTGAGGGAAAAACCTTGGAAATCAGGTAGACATGCCGAAATAATCAAAAAAGCATTGACTAATAGTACTGCTGCAACTGCTGTGAACAATGCATACTGGTACTGAAACTGGCCATTGATAACAACCGTGCTTCGACGATTATCCATTCTCCTACCCCTACCCTAGACATTTGAATCAACGCTAGACTATTACAGCCACTTTAGTGGGGCAATATTTAATCGCAGTATGCTTGGAGTTAGAACCCTAAAAGCTTATTTTTTACAAACAATAGACATCAGTAGGATTCATTCAACAATGAATGGATTAAAGTTCTCGAGTCGACCTAAATTCAAGATCCGGGTAACGCTCTTCAGTCAATGACAGGTTCACTCGGGTAGAAGCCAGGTAAGTTAAATGTCCACCGCCATCAATAGCAACACCGTCGGGCACTTTGCGTTTCAATTCCTCAATTTTTCTGTCGTCATCAGACTCAATCCAGCGAGCGGTGTAAACATTCACGGGCTCATAGACTGCCTCAACGCCATATTCATCTTTAAGACGGTAGGCCACCACATCAAACTGCAGCTGCCCCACCGCACCAACAATAATGTCATTGTTATTGAGGGGGAAAAACACCTGAGTACTGCCCTCTTCCGAGAGCTGCTGAATACCCTTTTGCAACTGCTTCATTTTCATCGGATCGCGTAATCGAATCCGTCGAAACAGCTCCGGAGCAAAGTGAGGAATCCCGGTATATTTTAGGGCTTCGCCCTCGGTGAAGGTATCGCCGATCTGAATCGTGCCATGGTTGTGCAAACCAATAATATCGCCAGCCAGCGCCTCTTCCACTGTAACTCGCTCACCTGCCTTAAAACCCACCGCATCAGCAATACGCACTTCCTTACCCTGGCGCACATGCTGCATCTTCATACCCTTGGTATATTTACCAGAGCAAATCCGCATAAAGGCAATCCGATCCCTGTGTTTTGGATCCATGTTTGCTTGAATTTTGAAAACAAAACCAGAAAACTTTTCCTCTGTAGCGGCTACTTCTCTCTCAGTCGCAACACGAGGTTGAGGTTCTGGAGCCCACTCCACAAAGTAGTCCAGCATCTCTCGAATACCAAAGTTAGAAAGTGCTGTACCAAAGAATACGGGGGTCAGTTGACCCGCCAGGAACATTTCCATATCAAATTCGTTGGTAGCACCACGTACTAGCTCGATTTCTTCACGAATATCATCGACGTAGAAGCCCAAAAGTTCCGTTGCTTCATCGGAATCCAACCCTTTGATCTGAATATCGTCAGGAATGGTATGCCCTTTTCCCTTTTGGAACACATGGATGGTATCGGTATAAAGGTTGTAGACACCTTTAAACTCTTGCCCCATACCAATCGGCCAATTCACCGGTGCTGCTGAAATTTTTAATACAGACTCGATTTCATCCAACAACTCAACGGGATCACGAATATCCCGATCCATCTTGTTCACAAATGAAACGATAGGTGTATCCCGCAGACGACACACATCCATCAGTTTAATCGTACGTTTCTCAACACCCTTGGCACCATCAATCACCATTAATGCCGAATCCACAGCAGTTAAGGTTCGATAGGTATCTTCAGAGAAATCTTCGTGCCCCGGCGTATCAAGCAAATTCACCGTGCGATCGTTATAGGGAAACTGCATTACCGAAGAGGTAACAGAAATACCACGCTCCTTCTCCATCTGCATCCAGTCAGAAGTAGCATGACGATCACTCTTCTTGCCTTTGACTGTACCCGCCACCTGAATCAGATTGCCGTACAATAACAGCTTCTCTGTGATGGTGGTTTTACCCGCATCGGGGTGAGAGATAATTGCGAACGTTCGTCGTTTATTGATTTCATTGAAAAAACTGGCATCTGCCATACATCTTGTTCCTGAGCTACTGCTTCTAGTAATACCGCGTTGGGTGCTAATACACGGCAAAAAGACAGCCATTATACAGGCAGCGCTCAATCTATTTCAGTAGTGATCTACTATCACCTTACGCCCTATCAATATTTGATAATTTATCCCTGAAATTCGGGTGTGAAATTGCTATTAAGCGCTCACGACGTTCATGGAGGCTTAATCCATGCAGGTATGCGACACCGTATTCCGTTACGACAAAGTCTACTTGTGCACGCGAAGTCACAACACCTGCCCCCTCACTAAGATGAGGAACAATTCGGGAAAACTTTCCAGACATAGCCGTTGAAGGCAAAGCAATAATAGACCGACCACCTTCAGACAGTTGTGAGCCGGTAACAAAATCTACCTGACCACCAAAACCTGAATATACTTTGTGTCCAATAGAATCGGCACAAACCTGGCCGGTGAGATCAATTTGAATGGCACTATTAATAGATGCTACCTGAGGATTTTTACGAATTACTGCCGGATTATTTACATACTCGATATCTAAAAATGCCACTTCGGCGTTATCATCCACAAAATTGTAGAGACCTTTAGAGCCCATCACAAAACCCGTGACAAACTTGCCCTGATGAATCACTTTTCGGCTGTTGTCTATTACACCTGACTCAATCAAAGGCAATACCCCACTAGAAAACATCTCCGTATGGATACCAAGATGCTGATGTCCTGTTAACTGCATAAGTACTGCATCGGGAATTGCACCTATTCCCATTTGTAAACAATCACCATCCCTAATTAATTCCGCCACATTTCTACCAATTTGGACAAATACACCTGAAGGCACTGCTGCCTCAACAAAAGGGAGCTCGCTCTCAAGATCCACGGCATAGTCAATGGATTTCAATGGGATGGAGGCATCACCATGGGTCCGGGGCATATTGGGATTGATTTGAGCGATGATAGTTTTGGCTGCATTACAAGCCGCCAAAGTGGCCTCTACTGAAACCCCGAGAGAGCAATTTCCGTGTAGATCCGGAGGGGAAACTTGAATTAAAGCAACATCAATAGGTTGCCTACCGCTGCGAAACAATTTTGGAATTTCCGACAAAAAGATAGGAACATAGTCTGCCTTTCCCTCATTAACTAGTTTACGGGTACTATGACTCACAAAATAGCAACGATTGCGAAGGTGCCCTTCCAAGTGTGGATGACAAACTGCCTCAGCATGTTCTAGATGCAGCTGGAGTAATTCAACGCCCTCTAACTCAACAGCAAACTCAGCCAAAGCCTCCAACATCCGGTATGGTGTCGCTGCCATCGAATGGCACCAAATTCGATCACCCGACTTTATCTGAGCAATGGCCTCTTGGGCCGAAGAACACATAACCGTCATAACACCCTCACTAAGATCACCAGTTTTATATATCTATAATTTTGGCGATATCACGTTAAGTTTTTATGAAGGTTTTATGTATCCTAAATTTTCTACCTAAATTTAATGGGCATTTGGAATTACACCCACCTGCGGCATTTCTGCCAAACCAATATCCCTTGCATGCTGCTCAAAGCCTTTGTTTTTCCAAAAGAATGCCCCGGGCATGGTGGTAGGAATAACAAGAACATAAAATAACGCATGGCTAACAGCACTAGTCGCCAATAACAGCAAGTCTTTCTACCACCTAAAATAACAGTAAAAAATACCCCAGCTTTAAAGTTACTCTGCCAACACCCCTTAGATAATTCTTTGGGGTGCGACATTTTGTCACATCCCATAAAGTCTCTTTGAGCGTACAATCGCGCCATTCAAATTAACTGCTCTAGAGACCCATTTCGTGAACAACAAAACTACTGCTTTTATCTCACTACTTCTGTGTGCCACCACCCCTTATATTTATGCTGATCACAGCGATATGGAAGAAGTAAATGTTACTGGCATTCAAACAAAACCGACTATGTCATTGGACATTACACCTAAGAATGAACCAGTAATTGATACAGCGTCGCTGTTAACTAAAGTTCCTGGAGCCAACATCAACAAAAATGGTGCGATCACTGGTATCGCCCAATACCGAGGGCTCTATGGCGACCGCGTCAGCATCAATATAGATCATGCCCCTTCATTAACAGGTGGCCCAAACGCTATGGACACACCGCTGTCCTACACTCCGCCTATGCTACTTAAATCCCTTGAGGTTCATCGTGGGATAGCACCTGTAAGCGTTGCTCAGGAAAGTCTGGGCGGACACATGACAGCCAACCTGGACCGCGGAAACTTCTCTACAGGTAATGAAGCCGAATTCTCTGGTGGAATCTTCAGCCGGTTCAATAGCACCAGTGATGGCTTCAGTAATGCCCTCAAGTCTGTTGTGGCAAACAAGAACCATAAAGTCTCTATTCTGGCGAGCCATGATGAAGGTGATGAAACACGTTTCGATAGCAACGATGAAATTGGTGGAACACAATATCGCCGTAGCCGCTATGACGTCAGTTACGGTTGGCAAAATGACAGCACGGTTGTAGAAGTCTTTGCAGGAAAGCTGGACACTCGTGACACCGGCACCCCTGCTCTTCCGATGGATATCGGCCACATCGATAGTGATATGGTAGGCATCAACCTAACTAAAACTTTTGATGATATCGTGTTGTCTGGGAATCTATCCTATAACCACGTAGATCACGGCATGGATAACTTTTCCCAGCGAACTGCCCCCATGCCAGCTATGTTCCGTCAAAACAAAGCCACAGCACATAATACTGCTTGGTCACTGCAAGCTAAACTTCCTCTAGCCATAGGGTCATCTGAAGGCTTTCTGACCGTGGGCACTGACGGTAACGAAACCGTACATGATTCCACCATTACCAACCCGAACAACGCCATATTTGAAGTGAAAAACTTCGAAGAAGTTGAACGTGACAGCTATGGTGTATTTACTGAATGGGAAGGAAATATTGGTAACTGGAAAGTTGAAACTGGTATCCGTTACACCCGTGTCAGTATGGACAGTGGCGATGTATCTGCCTCAGGAATGATGGGCATGATGGGTGTAAACGCCAGCATTCTAGCTTCTAGCTTTAACAGTAGTGATCTCGATAAGGATTATCACAACGTTGATCTGATACTGAATGTCAGCCGTGAGCTCAATGCTAACACCACTTTGAATCTGGGACTTGGTCGCAAAAACCGTGCACCTTCTTATCAGGAACGCTACCTGTGGTTGCCTCTTCCTTCAGCGGGTGGTTTGGCCGATGGTCGTAGCTATACTGGCAATCTAGATATAGATAAAGAAACAGCCTACGAAGCCACTGTCGGTATCGACTGGATTTCTCAAAATGCCTGGGCTAACCCACAAGTGTTTTATCGCTATATTGACGATTACATCCAAGGTGTTCCCAGCACGAATATGGTTGCCAATATGGTTAGCACCATGATGAGCGGCAACTCTGCACTGATGTTCGACAACATCGATGCTGAAATGTACGGTGCAGACCTCGGCTATGGCTATAAGCTATCCGATCACTTCAGCATCGAAGGAACATTAAGCTATGTGCGAGGCAAACGTGATGACGAAGATGACAACCTCTATCGTGTTGCTCCGTTAAACAACCGTCTGGCATTAGTTTATGTAGGTCATGAAACAGAACTTAAAATTGAATCTCTTCTCTATGCCAAACAATCAAAAGTTTCTTCCTTTAATGATGAAGAAAAAACCTCGGGCTACGGCATTATCAACTTGCTAGGAAACCATAAAATAAGCCAGCAGCTGACGGTATCTGCCGGTGTAGAAAACCTGTTTGATCATAAGTATCAAGATCATTTAGCGGGCTATAACCGTAATAGTGATAGTGATGTTGCTGTCGGTGACCGCTTGCCTGGGGCTGGAAGAAATCTTTACCTATCGTTTGCATACAATTGGTAACTAACAACAGCAAGAAGCCAGGCTGATCTGATAATATGACCTTATGGCACTTTATGAAAAAACAGCACATCAACAGTTAACAATCTCAGCTGCGAGGCAAAACCTTCGTCAGCTGAGCATCATCAGGAACATCGCTCTTGGGGGTCAATTATTGGCCCTCCTTTTTTTTAGCCAAATCCAAAATATCGGTTTACCCGTCACGGTCTTAAGCGTGATTCTGGCTTTCTATGCGCTGGTTATCGGTATCACCTGGTGGCGCTCTTTTCAAAAACCCGCTATTACGGAACTGGAATTTTTTGGGCATTTGCTCATGGACATTCTGTTCTTCACTGCCCTGCTCTATTTTAGTGGCGGTGCTTCAAACCCATTTATATCCTATTACCTCGTTCCTATTAGTATTGCAGCAACCACACTCCCTACGCGCTATACTTGGAGTGTGGCACTGTTATCTCTCGGTGCTTATAGTTGGTTATTGGCAAACTATCACCCTATTCCAGCTCTATCACCTATGTCTGGACACGAGCATCACGACAGCAGCAATAATCTCCATATCATGGGGATGTGGTGTAATTTTGCCGTCAGTGCCTTGTTAATCACCTACTTTGTCACTCGGATGGCCAACACACTGAAACAGCAGGAAATTAAACTGGCGCAGCAACGTGAAGACCAGTTGAGGGATGAACAAGTCATTGGTATTGGCACCCTGGCCGCAGGGACTGCCCATGAGCTGGGAACACCACTAAACACCATGAAAATATTAGTGGATGAAATGCAGTATGAGAAGTCTGATTCCAATCCTTCAGACTTCCATCCCCCAGAATTCAGTGAAGAACTCACTATTTTGCAACAGCAAATTGAGCAATGTCGTACGACCCTGAAACAGTTGGTAGCCACCGCAGAAACCACCACTGAAAGTACAGAAATAAAACCAATACGTGAATATTTCGATAAACTGTTGGAACGCTGGCAAGTGATGCGTCCCAAAACACAAGCTAATATTCACTATGCCGAAAATCTTCCAGAGTGCACAGCGAGCTTCCACCCCACCATTGCCCAGTCACTGACCAATCTGCTCAATAACGCAGCGGATGCTAGCTTAGAGGTGGATGTAGACCTCTTCTGGGACAAGGAAACCGTAAAGCTCAGTATTCGGGACTATGGCAAAGGTATTACCTCAGAACAGCAGGAAGTATTAGGGCAACCTTTTAACTCTGATAAGCCCGATGGTATGGGTTTGGGATTATTCCTTACCCAGGCATCAGTCAATCGCTATGGAGGGAAAGTTACCATTTGCCCCGCAGAAGGCCAAGGCACATTGACGCAAGTAGAGCTTCCACTTGGAACAACATAGGTGGAGAAATGACAACAGATAAAATCCCCCCACTGAACAATCAAAACACCCTAATAATCGTCGATGACGATGTAACCTTTGCCAGTATTCTCAGCAAAGCACTGACTCGCCGCGGCTACAATGTCATCACTGCCGAAACGGCATCAAAAGCTGTGGATTTATGCAAGCAGTATCAACCCCAACAAGCCGTGGTAGATTTAAAGCTGGAAACAGAATCTGGGCTAAATGTACTGCCCCAGTTAAAACAAGCAAATCCCGAAATAAAAATGGTGATACTGACCGGCTATTCCAGTATCTCCACTGCCGTAGAAGCAATCAAAATGGGTGCCATTAACTACCTATGCAAACCTGCAGGTGTGGACGATATTTTAGCGGCTTTCGACAATGTCGCTCCAAATCCCGACATAGATATTAAAGAAACCCCTCCCTCAGTTGACCGCTTGGAGTGGGAACATATACAAAAAGTACTGGCAGAAAATAATGGTAATATTTCAGCTACGGCAAGGGATTTGGGGATGCATCGCAGAACATTGCAAAGGAAACTCCTTAAGCGGCCAGTAAAAGAATAACTTTTATGATATTAAAGGTAACTCTAATCAAAAAAAGTGGTGAGTTTTCAATTTCGGGTTCATAGAACCCATACCTTTTTAATTACCCAGAAAAAAGGAAAGGAAAATGTCTATAACAAATAAAACTGGCGCTTTGATATTAGGTGTTTTTGTTTTTCTTGGCCTATCGACCTTAGGTTATCTTTTAGGTAATGCCGCTGTTGAATTTAAACAATTTGATCGCAGTGTGACGGTAAAAGGCTTGTCTGAACGTGAATACCCTGCTGATATTGTCATATGGCCCATTCAATTTACTGCTACCGGGAACGACCTTGAAAGCTTGTATAACGCCATTGAATTAAACACTAAAAAAATCGTCAGTTTTCTCGGTAACAACAGTATCAGTGCCGATGAAATCACTCTTTCCTCTCCTGCAATAACAGATAAATCTGCACAACAGTATGGCAATAATGCCAGAGCTGAATTTCGTTATACGGCATTTCAAACAGTTACTGTGTATTCAAAAAATATTGATACTGTAAGAAGTGTGATGGGGTCTTTATCTCAGCTAGGCAAACAAGGCATTGTCATTACAGGTGGTAACTATAACGCCCAAACTGATTATATTTTTACACGATTGAACGATGTTAAACCCGAAATGATTGAAGAAGCTACAAAGAAAGCGAGGGAAGTTGCAGAAAAATTTGCCTCGGACTCTCAAAGTTCTTTGGGGAAAATAAAACGAGCGACCCAAGGTCAATTTAGTATTAGTGCTAGAGACAAAAACAACCCACATATCAAAAAAGTTCGAGTAGTTTCTACTGTCGAATATTACTTATCTGATTGATAAAACCATGATTAAAAAAATATAAGGCAAGGAAATTTAAATTTAGATTAAACTCTACGGGAAGAATAAAAGATAAATTGACGCTTTAAGTAAGTTTAGTTTAAAACTCTATAACCTCGACCACGCAAACAATTTTTTACCACCTGACGACGCTCTCTATAGCCAGAGCTGGTACCTTTAAGCGCACCGGTGACAGCACCAACGCCAGCGCCTTTTTTAGCAGCGCCACTATCACCCACAATGGCACCAACGACACCGCCCACAACAGCTCCGCCTACTGCAGTTTTTGTCGCTTTTCCAGCAACAGGAACCTGTGTGGCAAAACCTTGGCATTCTTGTAAGTCCTGATGATAGTGCTGCATATCTACACCTTTGGTATCGACAATAATACCGCTGTCTCCAGCATTTTTACGATGGCTGGAGCAGCCGGAGATCACTAACGCCAAAAAAAATAGTAACAGCCCTTTATACATGCCCATATCCTCGTTGAGTCTAACCCTGTTCACACTGAAGAGAGGTCTAACGGACAACTTAACAACTTGCTTGCCCTCCTTACCCTTTAACGCTTCCCAGCCTATAACGTTGACAGTAGAACTAAAAAAGCCCCCGATCAAACATTTTCCGGGGGCTTTATAGATAAATGTGTGTTAGAAGCTGTTATTTCATACCACTCATCAAACCGCGGACTGCTGCGGGAATATCTGCTGGTAGGAAGACTAACTTTGAATTGTCTGACTTAGACATTTCGCGCATAGCCTCCACATACTTTTCACCTAATAGATAAACAGCAGGCAGTTCTTTATCTTGAATACCCTGGGTGACTTTTTCAATGGCTTCCTGAGTTGCGGTGGCCAAAACCACTTTAGCTTCTGCATCACGGCGTGAGGCCTCCAAACGACCATCAGCTTCAAGAATTGCTGCTGTTTTCTCACCATCAGCACGAGTTACCGTTGCACGGCGCTGCCGTTCTGCTGCAGCCTGTTCTTCCATTGCCGTTTGCATGGTTCCAGACGGGTTAATATCCTGAATCTCTACGGTTTTTAGGGTAATTCCCCAATCTGCAATATCATCAGAGATAGAGGTTTTAAGTCTTGCCTTTATTTGGTCTCTGGACGACAACGCATCATCCAACTTCATTTCGCCCACAATAGAACGTAAGGATGTTTGTACCAAAGTACGAATAGCCAGCTCATAATCTTCAACACCATAAACGGCTTTTTCTGGTGACACGATATTAATATAGGCAACAGCATTGGCAATGATTACAACGTTATCCAGCGTGATCACTTCTTGAGATGGAATATCCAATACAATATCTTTAGTGGTGACTTTATAAGCCACATTATCTATATAAGGAATAATGAATTTCAAACCTGGCGTAAGTGACCGGTGATATTTTCCCAACCTCTGTACAACCCATTTGTTGCCCTGTGGTACCTGCCTAACACCTTTAGCCAGTGTAATTAAGCAAAAAACTAGTACCGCTATGCCGAGAATTGGACCTTCCATAAAATATACTCCATGAGTGTAATTAGCTTAATTTAACAACAATTAATGTGTTGCCAGATATATCTTTAATATGTACTCGATCGCCTAGTTCCACATCTCCTTCTGAGATAAAGTCCCACTCGTCATCCCCAAGCAATGGTGTAGTAAAACGTACTATTCCTCGGCTACCTTCTGTAGGCACTTTAACAACCTTTCCAGATTCACCAATGGCCGCTTCACGGGCAATCCCTGCCATTGTTTTATCAACCATTTTGGGCTTTAAAAACTTAAACCAAAGAAGGGTGAATATGACCGATGCAACTGCCCAAAGAATCACCTGAACGGTAAAGTTCATATCAATAACAATTGATAACACACCAACCACTAATGCACCCAAACCAAACCAGAAAATAGTAAAGCTTGGGATAAAAATCTCGACCAACATCAGGGCAATACCCAGCACTAACCAATGCCAATAGGCAATTTCGAATTCCATCAATGTTCTCCGTCCAGTTTATCTTTTTCTTCTCGGCTGTCTGCACTTGGTAGCAATTTCAGTATATGAAGTATCAAAGGCAGCATCAGACATAAACCTACAATGATGAGCAATAGTTCATCTGTACCGCCATTGTCTATAAAACCCATGATACCAATGGCTGCCATTATGGCACCCAATAGGTCTAAAACAAAAAGGCCTAAGGGCCACTTCTTTATTTCTTTCATAAGGAAAAACCGCCTACAGCACTATACAAGATTTCTGAGCTTTAACTCTGCTGGATAAGGATTGATATACCAAGACTGCTCAATATATTCGTTAGGTGATTTTCGAAAATGATGCAGAAAAAGTGTTAACGGTACAATTAGAGGAATATCGCCTTGATGATAACGTGTAATCACTTCAACAAGCTCTTTTTTATCATCGGCATCTAATTGTTTTTTTAAATATCCCTGAATATGCTGCAACACATTCACATGATTCTTTCTGGTAGCAACTTTTTTAAGCGTTTGCATGGCTAACGATATATATTCTTCAGCAATTTGTTGTAGGTTTTCTTTATTGGCCTGTGCCGCTATTTTGCCTAATTCTCGGCTTTGATTTTGATTATGGCTCATATAAATCAGCTTATGCCTTGCATGAAAATCTGTGAGCTTTTGAACCGTTAAAGAATCAGAATATTCTGTGCGCCAACGGTGATAAATAAATACCCGCTGAATAAAATTTTCCCTTAAATTTGGATCACCCAAACGGCCTTCTTCTTCAATAGGCAGCAGGGGGAATTTCTTCATAATTTCTGCTGCAAAGATTCCGCTGCCATTGGGGTCTGGCATATTTTTTTGGTTATAAATTTTCACCCGTTCCATACCACAGCTGGGCGATGCACGTTTCAATATATATCCAGAAAATTGGCTAATTTGCTCAAAGGTAGACTGACTGTAGCTGACAAGTTCTTCCGTAACATCGAGGCTACTATCTCGGCTACCCACCGCTCTAACACCCTGATCAGAAGCAATGAGACGAATAGCAGGCCTGGGGGTACCAAGACCTATGCCTACTTCAGGGCAAAAAGAATGAAAAGTGAAATATTGAGATAAGGTGCCATTAATATAGGCATCACGTTTGTGACCGCCATTATGGCGTACTTGCTCACCCATTAAACAGGCGCTGATTCCAATGGGAATGGTGTTCATGGCAGTTCCGTATAAAAAAACATAACGAGCCCTTTAAGACGTAAACTCAGAGATTCTATACGCTGTAGCAGCCCCACTAGATCATAGAAGCTTAATCACCAACTACAACCAAATGAGGTGTTTTTTCTGTGACTTCTGAAGACAGCATATCGACAAACTCATGTTCAGGCATTGGCTTTTCAAAGTAATACCCCTGGAAATAATGACAACCCATTTTCTTCAGCGTCAGGTATTGTTGTTCGTTTTCTATACCTTCTGCAATAACCTGTAGAGACAATACTTCACATAGTTTTACAACTGCATCAACAATGGAGAAAGAGTCATCATTCTCATCCAAATTACAGATGAATTCACGGTCTAACTTAACATATTGAACAGGTAAATCCTGAAGCATTGCCAGAGAAGAGTAACCGGTACCAAAGTCATCCAGTGCTATCCTAATGCCATAGGCAAGAAGATCATCGAGCTGCCCCCGGACCTTTTCCAAATTATGGATCAGGCTTTCTTCAGTAATGTCGAAAACTAATAGGCTGGGATCAACCCCAAAACTGTCTACTATTTTTATTACTTCTTTTGCAAAACGTTCATCTTGGAGCTGTTTCGGGCTGATATTCACGAACATGACAAAGTCATCTGGAAAGTCTTCACGATCATTCCACAGCACAATGTTCCGGCAAACTTTTTCAAGCAACCAGTAGCCCACTTCATGCATCATGGGAAGAGATGACATGAGATCAATAAATTCCCCAGCATGGGCTATGCGCTGCATAGGGCGATTCCACCGTAATAGTGATTCAGCGCTGAAGACTTTCCCCGCACAATTAACAATGGGCTGAAAGTGTAGATCAAATTCGGATTTTCTAAGGCCCTGGCGCAACTCTCTAATCATGGCCACACGATATTCTGCATCAATGGCGATGGATTCATCATAGAAACAAAAGCCTTTACGACCTGAAGTTTTGACACGGTACATCGCCAAATCGGCCTGTTTCAAAATATCGTGAGAGGTCCATTGGCCATTACTGAACAACACAATGCCGCCACTGACCTCAAGGTCATATTCAACGCCTTCGATAATATCGACGTTATTTCCCATATCGAGAATCTTGTCTGCGATGGACAATACTTTGTTACGAGCCTCATTATCCTGCCAGCCAAGATCTTCTACTAAGATGACAAACTCATCACCACCAAACCGTGCAACGACATCCTCTCCCCTAACCGCCTCTCGAACAATATTGGCAAAGTGCTTGAGGACCAGGTCACCCACATGGTGACCTTGGGTATCATTAATATCTTTGAAATGGTCTAAATCGAGGAATAATACAGCCGCGTACTGTCTGGTTCTTTGGCTTCTGGAAATGGCACGCTCTAACTCTTCCATCATTCGACGACGATTTGGCAAACCTGTGAGGTTATCGTAACTTGCCTGACGCTTAATGGTTTCCTCAGCCTCAACCTGTGAAGTGATATCCTCCACAAAGGATGCAGCACCAATCAATTTCCCATCTTTTAGCAACGGCGTGTTATGCCACTCACAAGTGAGTACATCATCACTTTTGTGTTTAACACCATGAACACTGTGGTAGCCGTCTTTTTGCCGACGGTATAACGCCGACCACATTTTTTTTGCTTGTTTGTTCGCTTCAATAGGAGAGAGAAAAGACGAATGCTTTCCTAGAACTTCTTCTTTTGTATAACCAAAAAGCTCTTCCGCTCTGGGATTCCAATCAATGATGTTCTGGTTACGATCCCACTGTATTGCAGCAAACGGTGCTTTCAGCCAATGCTGTTCAAAAAGGTAACTACTTTGCGCTTGCTGTTGAATTGCATTCTCAGAGGTAAATCTTAACTCGAGGTTTTGCTTCAATAGATTGTGTAGTTGGATCAATACAACATACAAAGTAGAGAAGTAAATTAGTACTGAGGTGACAAAGTAAGCAGCCATATCCTTATCAGCACGGAATATCTCCATGAAACATGGCACTAATGTCATACTGACCACGGTCAGGGCTGCTTTGATGTTATAGCAAAAGAGGATGCCACTACTTGCGGCAACACAAACTAAAATAGAGAGATAAAGCCAAGAGTTTGGTACTGGATTATTATATTGAATTACACTGGCTAAAAACCACGCCATACCAGTGGCAACCGCAACAATCATGGTTAACCGGTCAATATCAGCAGCTTGGGATTCTGTAATTTCTTCGTCAATATCAGTGGGGCTATAACGCTTAACCAGTGCCAAGTTTGCAATGGATACAATAATCAAATAACCACACCATGAAAGAAACTGCCAACTGGTGAGCATTTGCTGCCAAACATAGACGAGTACAGAGCCAAAAATAGCTGCAACACCAATACAAAGAGGTAAGCGATTTAACATCAACTCAGACATTTTCAGTCTGGCTGACTCACGGCTGTCCCTTTTTACTGTCACTATATTGCCCCTTTCCTAACTATTCCTTACTCAACAATTTCTAAAAGCATACGCTCTAAACCAACACACAAGTCCATATCAGTACATACAGTTGGATTACGATTATCGCCGTTCTAAAAAACCTGTCTCTTCAAAAACGCAGTGTGGTCGTTTATACCGACAAGCGGCATAGAAATATTTACAAATAGACTAAAACTGTTAACTGCGTCACATAGGATATGTAATCGACCTCTATTAAACGACTTGCTGAAGTTAACAGTTAGGGGCTTTTAATCAATATCTTTTGAAATCAGACTATAAAGCCCAAGAAACTCAAATTTAGTATAAAGAAAGAAATAATGCGAACAATATCGAAAGATTCAAAAGCCTAGAGTTTGGTGAGCGTGGCCCATGACTAGAGTTCCATTGCCATCATAATGGCATCTTCTGGGCCGTTCTCTGTTTGGTAATAATTTGTTCGAAGGCAAATCTCTACAAAACCAGCGCTATCATAGAGTTGTATGGCCGTGTCATTTGATGCCCTCACTTCAAGAAAAAGTCGTTTTGCCCTTTTGGTAAGGGTATTGACCAAATCATCAAGTAATTCACGACCGTAGCCCTTCCCTTGGTAATCTGGAGCAATCGCAATATTTAGTATCTCTGCTTCGTCAACGACAACATGATAGATCGCATAGCCTATAACCTGCCCATTCAGTATTAAGGATAAACAACTGTGTTTAGTGTGACTATCGACAAACTGGTTTTCTCTCCAGGGGTGTGGAGTCACCTGCTGCTCAATTTGATTAATCCGAGGAATATCATTGATGTCCATTGGACGAATTACAGCATTGACTCTCAAGGCTGAACAGCCAAATGTCGAATGGTTTGCCAAGTTTCTGCCTTCAAGTCAGGTTCTTCTATCATTTCCTGCAAGCTCCTGACCATAATAATTTGGGCACCGCCTGCAATTTCTTCAATATGACCTAACAGATCAGCGTAGGGTTTATTCTCAGCTGAGAAGAATTCAGAAGGTTGCTCACCCATTAACAGCACCCAAAGCACACCATATTTTCTAATTCGGGTATCCAAAAATACGGATAACATATCTTTGGCACCTGACTCACTGTGATCCCCACTCTCACCAACAGTATGCTCTAGTGGCCAATCAAGTAACTCAGGTGCTGGTAAATCATTTGGTAATCGCCCTATGGCCTTAAGAATATTACTTAACAGAACATTCTGTTCCTGATTTGGTTGCTCACCAGGAATCAGTTGATTAAACACCAACATGTCGTCACAGGGGTGCCAACATGCAAGCCTAAACTTCAATTCAACGGTATTAGGTTTAGATTCATCAACAACATTTATTGAATGATCGCAGGTATCGAGCTCTAAATTAGGTGTTCTATCTGCGTTATCATCCACCAATTCAAGCATACTTGCGACCTGAACCTTACGGCCTGAACTGGAAAAAGCCGCATTAGACAAGTCAGTCTGGGTTGTATCGGTACCTTTTTCAGGTTCAGATGTTTCATCTGAAACATCACTTGATGAAGAATGAAAGGGCAAAGCAGCCGACTCTTCTCCTTTAGGAATGTATTGCACAATACCTAAAGTGGAAAGATACCAGCTGCGCAGCTCAGGTGTCATAGTCATTAATTCTCAAGAGTGCTTCTTATAACGCCTACACACCATCCAATTGAGGATGTAAACGGTCTGGGTTTTCAATCAAGTTGAGTGCATGTAAATAAGCCTTAACACTGGCTACAAGAATATCAGTATCAGCGCCTTGTCCATTAACAATACGACCACCTTTTTCCAATCTGACCGTTACTTCGCCCTGAGAGTCAGTGCCCGCAGTAACCGCATTAACTGAGTATAGCTTTAACTCAGTATCGCTCTTAGCCAATTTTTCTATCGCTTTAAATGCAGCATCTACTGGACCATCTCCTTCCGATGCAGAACGATAGGACTCCCCTTTGTAACTTAAGGTAAGATCAGCACTAGGTAGTTGCCCTGATTTTGAAATAACTTCCAAATTCTCAAGGGTAATCTGGTCGCCATTGGATTCATGTAACTGAATCTCTGAAACCAATGCTTGAAGGTCTTCATCGTAGATTTCACGCTTCTTATCTGCCAAATCTTTAAAACGAACAAAGGCTTCATTAAGCTCTTCTTTACTTTCGAAGTGGGTGCCCAGCTCTTCTAATCTAGCAGCAAAAGCTGCTCGTCCTGATAACTTACCCAGCACAATTTTATTAGTACTCCAACCCACATCTTGAGCCCGCATAATTTCATAGGTTTCACGATGCTTCAGTATCCCATCTTGATGAATACCTGATTCATGGGCAAAAGCATTGGCACCAACAATGGCCTTATTAGGCTGTACAGGAAAGCCGGTAATACTGGAAACCAATCGGGATGTAGAGGCAATTTGAGTCGTATCTATTTTGGTTTCAACAGGGATAATATCTTTCCTTGTTCTAACCGCCATGACGACTTCTTCCAATGCTGCATTACCTGCACGCTCACCCAAACCGTTGATGGTACATTCGACTTGACGAGCCCCCTTCATAACAGCAGCCAATGAATTGGATACCGCTAAACCCAGGTCATTGTGACAATGCACAGAAAAAACTGCTTTATCTGCATTGGGTATATTTTGAATAAGGCGACCAATGGTCTCGGCATACTCTTCTGGAAAACCATAGCCAACCGTATCCGGCAAATTAATCGTACCAGCTCCGGCATCAATAACGGCTTCGATAATTCGACACATGTAGTCAAATTCTGACCGACTTGCATCTTCCAGAGAAAACTCCACATCATCAATCAGGTTACGAGCCAATTTAACTGCCGACACAGCTTGCTCGACCACCTGATCCGGAGTCATCTGCAGCTTGTACTTCATATGAATAGGTGAAGTCGCGATAAACGTATGAATACGGCCAGAATTGGCATTTTTTAGTGCTTCTGCTGCACGCTCAATATCTAATGGAATAGTTCGGGCCAAACTACAGACCGTACTATCTTTAACAGTTTCAGCAATGCTTTTTACTGACTCAAAATCACCTGGACTAGAAACGGCAAAGCCGGCTTCAATAACATCTACACGAAGCTTCTCCAACGCTTTTGCCACACGCAATTTTTCTTCCCTGGTCATCGATGCACCAGGGCTTTGCTCTCCATCTCTGAGTGTTGTATCAAAAATGACTAAATGCTGCTTGTCCATTTATTGCTACTCCAAAATAAGTGCCTTTTGTTTTCCTGATAATGGGCAAAACAAAGACCGGACAATAATAGTTACGCGAATTCTCCCTGTGACGGGAAAGATTTGCAAACAAGAATAACTAATTAAAAAAGACTATATGTGTTGAAAAAATAATAGATGCCCCTCAGGGCAGAAGAAGTAGCAGACGAGCAGAACCACAACGAGATGAAATCATCTGTTGTGTAGTAACTTTACTTTTAACCAATTTATTCGTCATTAAAGGTTAACCGTTAAACTCATCATTATTCATAAAGCAGTAACTGATCAAAATCAGCCGTATTTGTATTCTTATTCAAACAGGTTTTACTGGTTTTGCCAAGTGCTGCCATAAGCCTTCCATAACAGCATCCTTCTAAAACAGCTCCGATTAAAAGCCAACACCACCACCTATGCCGGCCTAACTTTCCGCCACCCCCATACCAAGGGTGCCGACAATGCATAGGCTAATGCTAGTAAAAACAAAATTCTGGGGGGATCAATCGTGACAATAATCAACGCCATAACCACAGAAAAAATCACCACGAAAGGAACCCGGCCTTTCAAGTCCACACCCTTAAGGCTGTGATAACGAAAACCAGAAACCATCATTAAACCAGAAAATGCTGTGACCACAGCAGCGATTAATGCAAGTTCCGTGGTTGGTTCAATATCGTAGCCACTCCATACCATGCCCGCAACCAATGCTGCAGCTGTTGGACTGGCTAAACCAATAAAATACCGCTTGTCGACAATATCTACTTGGGTGTTAAATCTTGCCAATCGCAGAGCAGCACATGATGCATAAATAAAAGCGGCAGCCCAGCCTATACGACCAACCTCATTCAGTATCCAACTAAAAGCTACCACTGCTGGAGCCACACCAAAAGAGACCATATCTGAAAGGCTGTCGTATTGAACACCAAACTCACTGGATGTATGGGTCATCCTGGCAACTGTTCCATCGAGTCCATCAAAAATCATCGCCACAAAGATTGCTATGGCTGCAGCCTCAAATTTCCCGTCCATACCTGCCAAAATGGCATAAAAACCAGCAAACATGGCCCCGGTAGTAAATAAGTTGGGCAGGAGATAAATACCCCTATGTGGTGTTTTTTCATGCAAGGAATGATCATGCCCTTCAGCATGATCTGCCGATTCACCTGGAACGTTAGGAGCGCCCTCATTTATATCTACTTTTGGCTTTGAATCATTATTATTATCGGCATCAACCATTTTGGGTTCTCAATCTCTCTACTTAAGGCTGTTCATACTGCTTTTTACTAAACTGGGTTATTAAACACTAAAGGGTAAGACAAAAAAACCGCGCCGTAGCGCGGTTTTTCAAACACCTATTTTAATCAATAAATGCTATCAAGAAAGACCTACTTAGTTTTTCTCTTTGTCTACCAGCTGGTTCGCTGTAATCCAAGGCATCATAGAACGCAACTTTGCACCAGTCTGCTCAATGGGGTGCGCTGCATTATTGCGACGGTAGGCCGTCATAGAAGGATAATTCATCGCACCTTCTGTAACGAACATTTTTGCATACTCGCCATTTTGAATACGTTTTAGAGCATTGCGCATCGCAGCACGGGATTCATCATTAATAATCTCAGGACCAGTCACATACTCACCGTACTCTGCATTGTTAGAGATTGAGTAGTTCATGTTGGCAATACCGCCTTCATACATCAAATCAACAATCAGTTTCAGTTCATGTAAGCACTCGAAATAGGCCATTTCAGGCGCATAACCACCTTCAACCAGTGTTTCAAAGCCCGCTTTAACCAATTCAACCGTACCACCACAAAGTACTGCTTGCTCACCGAATAAGTCAGTTTCAGTTTCATCTTTGAAAGTCGTTTGAATAATACCGGTACGACCGCCGCCCACACCGCTGGCATAGGACAAGGCTACATTTTTAGCATTACCAGAAGCATCTTGGAAGATAGCAACCAAGTCAGGAATACCGCCGCCTTTGGTGAATTCGCTACGTACTGTATGGCCTGGTGCTTTTGGAGCAATCATGATCACATCCAAATCCGCACGGGGTACAACCTGGTTATAGTGAATAGCAAAACCGTGAGCAAAGGCTAAGGTACAACCCTGCTTGATGTTCGGCTCAATTTCATTCTTATACAATTGAGATTGGAACTCATCAGGAGTCAGAATCATTACAAGGTCTGCACCAGCAACAGCTTCTGGAACATTTTTAACTGCCAAGCCAGCAGCTTCAGCTTTAGCTGCAGAAGCAGAACCTTCACGCAAGCCGACCGTTACATCCACACCAGAGTCTTTCAAATTCAGCGCATGGGCGTGGCCCTGAGAACCATAACCAATAATTGAAACCTTTTTGCCCTGAATAATGGAAAGGTCACAGTCTTTGTCATAATAAACTTGCATGTTTTCACCTATATTTTTAAATCTAAAACCAATGAATGAATAGGTAACTCTTTATTGCCAAGATCCTAAGAATTACCAATTAATAAAAAATAAATTGTCTGCGTTCATAATACTTTTGTAATCTTTGTGCTTATAAACGCAATGATTTTTCGCCCCGAGCCAAGCCAGAAACACCCGTTCTAACCAGCTCAAGAATATCCGCATCACCGATGGCTTGGATAAAAGCGTCGAGTTTATCACTGTTGCCTACAATTTGTACTGTATAGGCATGTGCATTCACATCAACAATCTGGCCACGGAAAATATCAACACAGCGTTTAATCTCTGCTCTCTGTAAGTCATTGGCTTTCACTTTAAGCAACATCAATTCACGCTCAATGTGGGGACCTTCGGTCAAATCGACCACTTTGACTACATCAATCAATTTGTTCAGGTTCTTAGTAATTTGTTCTATGACCCGATCATTACCATGAGTCGTCAACGTCAAACGGGACAATGTCTGATCCTCTGTAGGAGCAACAGTCAATGTATCAATGTTATACCCACGTTGGGAGAACAGACCTACCACCCTAGAAAGAGAGCCTGGTTCATTTTCCAATAATACTGAAAGTATCCGTCTCATCAGGTGCGCTCCGTTTTACTCAACCACATATCCCGCATAGAGCCGTTAGGCGCAACATGCATGGGGTAAACGTGCTCTGAGCGGTCCACACAAATATCCATAAAGACTAGTCGATCCTTCAGGCTAAAACACTCAGCCATTTTTTCTTCCAATTCATCAAAATGAGTCACCTTTATACCCACATGACCATAAGATTCTGCTAGCTTTACAAAATCTGGCAATGAATCTTCATAAATACTTGAAGAATAACGGCTGCTGTATTGCATGTCCTGCCACTGACGAACCATACCCAAAGCCTGGTTATTCAGATTAATAATTTTTACCGGCAAACCGTATTGAGTACAGGTGGACAATTCCTGGATACACATTTGGATACTGCCTTCCCCTGTCACACAGGCCACATCAGCACCTGGGTTTGCCAATTGCACGCCCATTGCTGCTGGTAAGCCAAAACCCATGGTTCCCAAACCACCTGAATTAATCCAACGACGTGGCTTATTAAACAAGTAGTATTGCGCAGCAAACATCTGGTGTTGACCTACATCTGAGGTCACAAAAGCATCGCCACCCGTCACATTAAACAATGACCGAATCACATCCTGGGGTTTAATGATATTACCTTCGCTCACATCATGACGTGGCTTGGTGTAAATACCATGACGATCACGCCATTCATTAATCTGTACCCACCATTCCGCAATAGCAGCTTCATCCTGTGAAGCCTCACTACTATCAAGCTGATCAATCAATTCCTGTAGCACTCTGTCGCAAGGACCAACAATAGGGATATCTGCTGCAATCGTTTTAGAGATTGATGTAGGGTCTATATCAATATGGATAATTTTTGCAGATGGGCAAAATTTGTCTGTGGTATTCGTCACCCGATCATCAAAACGTGCGCCAACAGCCAAAATTACATCGGCATGGTGCATGGCGGTATTAGCTTCAAATGTACCGTGCATACCCAACATGCCAATAAACTGATCATCCGTGCCAGGATAGGCTCCCAATCCCATTAAGGTATTGGTCACAGGTGCATTCAAACTTCTGGCAAGCTCTATAAGCTGGGAAGATGCGTCACCTAAAACCACACCTCCGCCACTGTATATAACAGGGCGTTTGGCTCCTAACAATGTCTTAATTGCTCTTTTTATTTGGCCAGCATGACCTTTTACCGTTGGCTGATAAGAGCGAATCTTGATCTTTTCAGGGTACTCATAAGGTACTCGGTGATTCGGTGCAGTAACATCTTTAGGAATATCAACCACCACAGGGCCAGGGCGACCTGATCCTGCAATAAAAAATGCTTTGGCAATGGTTGCTGCAATTTCGGTAGCATCTTTTACCAAAAAGCTGTGTTTAACAATGGGACGTGAAATACCCACCATATCTGTTTCTTGAAAGGCATCATCACCAATTTTCTCACGGGGGACCTGACCGGAGATAACGACCATTGGAATAGAATCCATATAGGCCGTGGCAATACCAGTAATTGCATTCGTCGCACCGGGACCAGAAGTTACCAATACAGCACCGACTTCACCAGTAGAACGAGCATGGCCATCCGCTGCATGGGTTGCAGCTTGCTCATGGCGAACAAGAATATGTTGAACATCCGATTGTTGAAACAACGCATCATAGATATGCAGCGCCGCACCACCGGGATAACCCCATAGGTACTTTACGCCTGCATCCTTGAGTGCACGAACGACGATTTCACCGCCAGACAGTAATTCCACTGTACAAACCCTCAAAATTAAAACACCACAACACTGGCACTATCCATAAAAGGATATAAGCCCACCAAAGGACTAAACCACACCGCTGTGACATCACAGGTCTGCAAATGCAATAAGCAACCGATTCGGTAGTCGGTGCTTCAGGCCTATGGGTAGACAAGCCTGTTCTGGATGCCCAGCAAACGCTGTTTACGTTCACTTGGCGAGCCGGTTAGATACCAGCACGCGAGTAGCTCGAAACATACTCGCAGAAGCCAGAAACTTTAGGGACTTCAAGGCATTTAGTCAAGTCGTTAGCCCTTTAGGCAAGGCATTAAAAGATAGATTTCATCGCAAAATACAGCCATTATCATAAAAAACACCCTGTTCTAGGCTGTTTTCTTTCTGGCTCAAGCTGTTTTCTTACTAGCTAGGGCTGTAATTTTTGCTAGCTAATACTCAACATCTGCATAATAAATCCGCTATGATGATGATAATTATGCACTGTAGTTATGGGTTCACGAATCATAGGTTCACAGACATGAAGCAAGCATTACTTTTGGCTCTTTCGATGCTAACACTACTAACCATTGGTATTTCTGCTAATGCAGAAAAAATATTCCGCTGGCAGGACGATGCTGGAACCTGGCACTACTCAGCAACTCCACCAGCTGAACAGCCTGCAGAAACAGTTAACATCAAAGCACCGCCTACCTCTGGACCGGTAGCTGAAAAAAGTGAAAATCAAACTACCGAAGAGAAAACCGAGGGAAAAGCAGAAGAACAATCTACAGCTGAGTCCAAATTTAAGAAATCTGCAGAAGTAGCAGCAGAAGACAATGCTTTAGCTCGGAAGAACTGTGAAAATGCCAAGAAAAATTTGGCCAACCTGACAAGTCACCCAAGAATGAGAATTAATGATGAAGAGACGGGTGAAGTTCGCTATTTAGGTCAAGATGAACATGCAGACTGGATGAAAAGATCTAAAGAAGAAGTTCGTAAATACTGTAATTAATAGCCATACAAACATTTAAACTTTTTTATCTAAAATAGAGCCTATTTAAGAGAAAGATAGCTATCTTTCTCTTTTTTTACCATTACTAACCCCATAGAAATTCTTCACACTCAAACCCAGAAACATCACTCTTTATCAACAAGCTCTTTAATGATTTTCTCAGCCATCTTCTTTTTAAACTCGACAGCACCCACTTCATCCCAATCACCACCTGCCAAAAAGTAATGCTCGTAGACTTCCAGTGATTTGTACGCTGCACGTAATTCAGGGTGCTTTTCAATAGCAGCATTTTTTGGGTCATTGAGAAGACTGTCTAGCAGCTCATCATACCTTGCACCTAGGGATTCAGCATTCGTAGCACGCTCGGCCCCAGACTCCTGCTTTAGTTGATTCATTGCTTTAAAAACCTCCTTAGCCCACGAATTAAAGTTTAATCTATGGTGTATTTTATCAAGAAAGTTAACCCAAACTAACTATCTCTAACTTTCTGATGCTTACCCCTGGGAGAAAACCACCTGATCGCCCTCCAAGTCAATATGGACGATGTCGCCTGGCGCAAAATTAGCACCCAACATTTGCTGGGCCAAAGGATTCTCTAACAACTGCTGTATCGCCCGCTTAAGTGGCCTTGCACCATAAACCGGGTCAAAACCAGCCTCGCAAATTTTATCCATCACAGGCTCGGACAACTCCATCGTCAAATCAGCATCAGCCAACCTTTTTTCCAGCAGAGCCAATTGAATATCTGCAATGCCTCTAATTTGTGACTTAGCCAGAGGGTGGAAGACCACCACCTCATCAATTCGGTTAATAAACTCCGGTCTGAAATGACCTGACACCACTTCCATTACAGCATCTTTCATAGCTTGGTAACGGTTTTCATTTGAAGTTGAATCATCAGCAGTCCCTTTACTTGAATCGTTAAGATCAAAATTAATGGTATCGAACGAACGATCCTCCACAACACCCTGTATACGATCCGAACCCAGGTTTGAGGTCATCACTACCACGGTATTACTGAAATCCACAGTACGACCCTGACTATCGGTCAAACGGCCATCATCCAGCACCTGAAGTAAAATATTGAACACATCGGGATGAGCTTTTTCTACTTCATCTAACAACAGCACTGTATAAGGGCGACGACGAACTGCCTCGGTAAGATAACCGCCCTCTTCATAACCCACATAGCCTGGAGGTGCTCCCACTAAACGAGCAACTGAGTGCTTCTCCATAAACTCAGACATATCGATACGTACCATGGCATCTTCGCTATCAAACAAAAACTCTGCCAAAGCTTTACACAATTCTGTTTTACCTACTCCAGTAGGCCCAAGAAATAGGAATGAACCATTGGGGCGACTGGGATCAGAAAGCCCAGCCCGGCTTCGTCTAACGGCATTGGAAACCGCGACCACAGCCTCTCCCTGACCAATCACTCTCTTATGAAGAGCATCTTCCATTCTCAGTAATTTGTCCCGCTCTCCTTCTAGCATTTTAGCCACAGGAATACCGGTCCACTTGGAGACCACTTCGGCGATTTCTTCCTCTGTCACCTTATTGCGAAGCAATTGTGTTTCACTGGTCTCAGCCTCACTGGCAGCTACCAACTGGCGTTCCAATTCAGGAATTTTACCGTATTGCAGCTCAGACATTTTGGCCAGATCACCCTCGCGGCTAGCCGCCTCCATATCAATGCGTGCCTGCTCCAATTCAATTTTGACTTGTGCTGAACCCTGCAGTGCTAGTTTTTCTGCTTTCCAAATCTCTTCTAGATCAGCATATTCTCTGCCAATTTCCTGGATGTCTTCTTCGAGCTTTTTCAAGCGTTTTTTGGAAGCCTCATCCTCTTCTTTTTTAACTGCCTCTCGTTCCATTTTCAGTTGGATCAGACGACGCTCCAAACGATCCATTTCTTCGGGCTTGGAATCAATTTCCATACGAATTTTGCTTGCCGCCTCATCGACTAAATCAATAGCCTTATCTGGCAGCTGCCGATCAGCAATATAACGTTGAGACAATTTAGAGGCCGCCACAATCGCCGAATCAGTAATATCAACACCATGGTGAACTTCATAGCGCTCTTTTAAGCCACGTAGAATGGCAATTGTGTCTTCTTCATTAGGTTCTTCAACCAGCACCTTTTGGAAACGTCGCTCCAGGGCCGCATCTTTTTCAATGTATTGGCGGTACTCATCCAGGGTAGTTGCGCCCACGCAATGCAGTTCACCCCGGGCGAGGGCTGGCTTCAGCATATTCCCTGCATCCATGGCTCCTTCGGCCTTACCGGCACTGACCATTGTGTGCAGTTCATCAATAAACAGGATGATTTGCCCTTCCTGTTTGGATAATTCTTTAAGTACTGCTTTCAACCGCTCTTCAAAATCACCTCGAAATTTAGCGCCTGCCAATAACGCACCAAGATCCAGCGAAAGAATCAGTTTGTCTTTAAGACCTTCAGGCACCTCACCATTTACCACCCGCTGGGCCAAGCCTTCAATGATGGCCGTTTTACCCACACCCGGCTCACCTATGAGGACCGGATTATTTTTAGTACGGCGTTGCAATACCTGAATCGTACGGCGGATTTCATCATCTCGGCCAATCACTGGGTCCAACTTGCCTTCAACTGCACGCGCTGTTAGGTCAATGGTGTATTTTTCTAATGCCTGGCGATTACCTTCTGCATCCGGATCTGTCACTGCTTCCCCTCCACGAATTTTTTCTACGACTTCCTGTAATTTAGATCGATCACCGTATTTGGCGAGCGCCTTACCAAGTTCACCTTTATCTTCAAAAGCAACCAAAACTAGAGCTTCACTGGAAATATACTGATCGCCCTGTTGTTGCGCCTGTTTATCAGCCAAATTGAATAATTTTCCCGATTCAGCCGAGAGGTTAATTTCCCCTGTTGGCGATTGAACCTGAGGCAAACGTTCAAGTTGCTGTTCCAACTCATTTTTTAAACCAGCAATATCAAACCCTGCCTGTTTCAACATAGGCGTAATTGAGCTGCCCTGTTGATTTAACAGGGCCAGGAGAAGATGTACCGGCTCAAGTGCAGGGTTATCCTTACCAACAGCCATTGACTGGGCATCAGAAACAGCATTTTGTAAATGGTGAGTAAAACGATCAAACCGCATAGCAGCTCCCTATTGTTTCTATCCTCGTATGTTTATCAACACGGCTTTACCAGCCTTATCAATAAACTAGCTCTACCAATAAACTGGGGGCTAGCAAAAGGAATTCAACCTTAGCAATGAATTGTTAACCATCACTAGCTGATCCAGATCAAACTGGCCATCCTTCCCGTCTGACCATCACGACGGTAGGAATAGAATCGGCTAGTGTCTTCATAGGTACAGAAGTCACCACCATAGATTTGGTCAACGCCGGCTTCGTTTAAAGCGATACGAGCAAGCCCATAAAGGTCTGCCATCCACTTATCTGCGCGGCTATCGACGTGTGGTTCACCTTCATGGAAGCCGCCTTCATGAGAGTCACCTTCTTTCTTCGAAAAACAGTTAGTTACTTTGCTTTTTGAATTTCGATGGAAACTATCAGACAAAAACGCCTGCCTCACTTCAGCACCTACCTCAAAGTGTTTTTGACTAATCGCAGGACCAAGATAGGCCATTAGCTGATTTGTTGGTGAAGAAAAGCACGACATGGCATAACTAACTATCCCAGCAGCCAAACCGCGCCAACCAGCATGGACGGCAGCTACTTCAGTGCCCGCAGTATTACAAAGCAAGATAGGAAGACAGTCTGCTGTCATCACCACACAAGCCCGCCCTCGCTTCTGACTGAAACATCCATCAGCGGTAGGAATAACCCCTTCACACAGCGCCTCAACTAGATCAGTGCCATGCACCTGATTAAGCAGCTGTGGGGATGGAGGAAGTTCAAGCTGCTTGGTTAAAAGTTGTCTGGTTAACTGCGCCCAATTTTCTTCTACCCTCAGTGAATCATCACCCACATGAAAGGCCAGATTTAAGGAATCCCAAGGTTTGATGGAAAAACCACCTATACGCGTACTAATAGCTGATTGAACAGTTACTGGTGCGGGCCAATCAGGTGTCAAAATCTCCATCAGATGTACGGTTTATCTAAAAACCGGCTAGTTTTTGGCATCTTTTTTCAACATTTCCAACAACAAATTAAAGTCCTCTGGAGGAGGCACCTGCCATTCCATGTATTCTTCAGAAACAGGATGGATCAAACCCAGTTTACCTGCATGCAAAGCCTGCCGTTTAAAATTTCGGAGCATATCCTGTAACTCGGCTGTTGCTCCTTTAGGTAACTTTAAACGCCCGCCATAAACCATATCCCCGACTAAAGAATAACCAATATGTGCCATATGCACCCGGATCTGGTGAGTTCGACCAGTTTCTAGCTTTACGCGAATATGGGTATGATTAGGGAAGCGCTCAATGACCCGATAATGGGTAATCGCATCTTTGCCGCCACTTTTACCACCATTATCGCTGACCACAGCCATTTTGATTCTCGCTTGCGGATGTCTTGCCATGGGTTCATCCACTGTGCCGCCACCCGTCATCACCCCCTGGGTTATCGCCTGATATTCACGATGCACTGATCGCGCTTGCAGCTGCTGAATCAAGGCGTTATGTGCTTCTAAAGATTTAGCAACAACCATCAGACCTGTCGTGTCTTTATCCAAACGATGAACAATACCCGCCCGTGGAATACTTTCGTTTGAGGGTACATGGTGTAGTAATCCATTAAGTAAGGTACCGGTGTAATTCCCGGCTGCTGGATGGACAACCAAGCCGGCAGGTTTGTTTATTACTAGGATGTGATCATCCTCATAAGCAATATCCAAGCTTATGGGTTCTGGTTCCCAGTTGCCCTCTGCTTCTGGCACCACATTAACAGAGAGACTTTCTCCTCCAAGGAGCTTATCTTTTGGACGATATTTTTTACCGTCTACCAGCAGATCTCCGGATTTGATCCATTGCTGTAATCTAGAGCGAGAAAAGCTATCGAACAATTCGGCAGCGACTTGATCTAATCGAGAGCCAGAGGACTCAAGAGGTACTATAGCCTCCAATTTAATAGGGTCGGTCATTCGTATTTTTTATCCCGGCTTGGACATCTATTTTTTTATTCAGCTCATTACCCATGTAAACCATTTTGTTACTCGAGCAGAAGTTGTTTTACATCACAGTTTTGCATAGAGACTGTTTTGTTTGCAGGCAGTTTTGCATAAAGGCAATGCTGTGGTTAAATAGCCCATCTTACAGACATAGCGCCAGCTAACAAGAATACATTACGCTCCATATTAGGATTAAACCGCCCCATGCGATTTCTGCTTCCACTGCTACTATGTACCATGCTACTTGCCAATGGCTGTGCATGGTTCAATAAAGTTAATAACATCAGAGATGAAGACGATCTACCTGATACTACTGGCTATACTGAAAAGGATTTTTATGAGGCCATTCAAAATGACCTAAGAGGTGGTTTCTGGCAAACAGCGATAGACAACCTTGAAGCATTGGAAGCTCAGTACCCGTTTGGTGATTACGCTGAACAGGCACAACTTGAGCTAATCTATGCACGGTTTAAATCCAGCGAGTATGAAACAGCCATTGCAGCTGCAGACCGTTTTATTCGTCTGCACCCACAACATCCCAATGTGGATTACGCCTATTATCTAAAAGGGCTCTCATCTTTTTCACAAAGTAGAGGCTTTTTTGATCAGCTACTTCCCACTGATGAAACCAAGCGTGACCCCGGCTCAGCCAGAAATTCTTTCTCTACATTTAGTGAATTATTAAATCGCTTTCCCGAAAGTCCTTATGCACCAGATGCTCGCAAAAGAATGATCTATTTAAGAAACATTCTGGCAAGACACGAAATCCATGCAGCTAACTATTACTTTTTTAGAGGCGCCTATCTTGCTGCTGCGAACAGAGGTCGCTATGTGGTAGAAAACTTCCAGAAAACACCTGCTGTTCCTGATGGACTGGCGGTTATGGCCCAAGCCTATCACCTCATGCAAATGAATGATCTTGCGAATGATGCAGCTTCATTACTTGCCAAGAATTATCCAACCCACCCTGCATTGGATACCGATGGCAGTTTCATGTATCAAGAAACAACAACTGAAATGAAGCGTAGCTGGACAAACAAGTTAACCGCTGGGTTAATGGATAAGCCAGAGCCACTTGGCTTTGATTCTCGTCATTTATTTAATGACCGCTATAAATCAATTCACGAAGACCCTGAGCGAAAGAAAAAATCTTGGCTTAGCAAACTAACCCTTGGAATATTTGACTAACAATCACCAGTCAAAAATAAAAAAAGAGGCATATGCCTCTTTTTTTATTAGTTAACCCCAATTCATCAGCAGTTTTTCTCACTACCGGCCAAGAACAAAGCAATAGAGTGTTTTATCCTAGGCAGCCATACCCTAGAATATCCTTCATTGACTTTCTGCCAAAAGAGCCGAGCTATGGATATTGAACATACCTGTCAATTAATACGCCAGGAAATGCGTGTCCTTCCAACCATTGATCCTTCTATTGAAGTAAATAAACGCGTCAAATTTATACAAACGAAGCTGAAAGAATCCAACTGTAAAACACTAGTTCTAGGTATCAGCGGAGGAATTGACTCAACGACATGTGGCAGACTGTCACAATTAGCCATCGATCAGCTCAATCAGGGTAACAACGATACACCCTATCGTTTTATCGCTGTCAGGCTACCTTATGGTATTCAAGCCGATGAACACGAAGCTCAACTTGCATTAAATTTTATCCAGCCAACTGAGAATATTGCAGTCAATATCAAGTTCGGTGCTGATGGCATACATGAAGAAACGCTAAGTGCATTACAAAACAATCCTTCTCTCACCGCCTCTGATGCAGCCATAGACTTTACTAAAGGAAACACCAAAGCCCGTACTAGAATGGCCATTCAATATGAAGTGGCTGGGCTTATGGGTGGGCTAGTGGTGGGCACTGACCACTCTGCAGAAAACATAACAGGGTTTTTTACCAAATGGGGAGATGGCGCCTGTGATCTGGCTCCACTCTTTGGACTGAGTAAGCGGCAAGTTAGACAAGTGGCCATGTTCCTTGGTGCACCTCAAATTTTAGTTGAGAAGACACCAACAGCAGACCTTGAATGTCTGACACCACAAAAAGCTGATGAGCAGGCTTTAGGACTTACCTACGATGAGTTAGATGATTTTTTAGAAGGAAAGGAAGTAAGCCAAGGAACTATCGATCGTATCATCGCTATCTATGAAAAAACCCAACACAAGCGCAAGCCTATCCCTACAATTTATGATTAAAAACAGCTTATGCCATTGTATGAAGCATTATCAATTATGAAGCAATGCATCCTATGAGCCAGGTTGAGGCCACAGATACACCTGACAACCTACTTAAGGTATATGCTTACTTTCGGGCATGTCTATCAGCCACCCTGCTGATTATGTATCTATCTGACATGGGGTTAAATGTATTAGGCAATACATACCCCCAAATTTACCTGGGAGCTACATCTGCCTACCTAGCAATCAGCCTTCTTACCTTAATCTATTTTCATTTCAATCAATCTGGGCCCAGTATTCAACTGCTTTTCTTTATGTTGCTAACCGATATGGTCGCAACAACGATCATCATACATAGCAGTGGAGGGTTAAGCAGTGGACTCGGATTTTTAATGCTTATTATTGTGGCTGCAGGGAGTATTTTGCTTACCGGGCGATGGTCATTATTAATAGCCGCCCTCGCCAGTATTTGTATTTTAACCGAAACCTTATCCACAACATTCCTACGCAGTAAAAATGAAGAAACTCTTTTCCTCGCAGGCGTGCTGGGGGTTTTGTTATTTGCTACTGCACTTATTTTTCAAATCCTCACTCGACGTATCCGAGAAGCCCAATCTATTGCATCCACAAGAACCGCGGAAACAGTACGCTTGCAAGCGCTTAATGAATCTATTGTTAAAAGGATGCGTACAGGAATTATTGTTGTCGATGGTGGCGATAATATACAACTTATTAACAGTGCAGCAGCTCAGTTACTGGATCAAAAACAAACTTCTCCTCTAGGCATTGGTCACTCATTGAGGACAATCCACCCCCTATTTAAACAATTGGAACGATGGCGCTCTTACCCTTGGTTGAGAACACCCACTTTCAAGGCAACTGCTTCATCTCAAGAACTACAAGCAAACTTTACCCCTCTATATGAAGAAGCTGACAGGCAAGTACTTATTTTTTTAGAAGATACTCGCTCCCTTGCTCAGCATGCTCAACAATTAAAGTTATCTTCCCTTGGTCGACTAACAGGAAGCATCGCACATGAAGTTCGCAACCCTTTAGGGGCTATCAGTCATGCTTCGCAACTACTCTCGGAACAGGCTGTAAATGATGGACAAACAAAGCTGTTGGATATCATTCATCGGCACTGCGGAAGGGTTAATCAAATTGTCGAAAATGTCTTACAATTGTCGCGCCAAAAACCACCGGCTTTTCAAAAATTGTGGCTATTGCAATGGTTGAAAAAATTCCGTCACGAGTACTTGGAAAACCAAAATAAAAGTGATGTTATCGATATAGACAATGAGGGTGAAGACACACAAATATTTTTTGACCCTAGCCACCTCCGCCAAATTTTGGTCAACTTGGTCGATAATGGGCTTCGATATAGCGAACAACAGACAAAACAACGGTGGGTAAAGTTAGTCGTATCAAAAGACACGTCTAGCGGGCTTCCGTATTTGGATATTTATGACAACGGCCCAGGCATTCCAAAACAGGATCAGGAAAGTATATTTGAACCTTTCTTTACCACCTCCAATGAGGGTTCTGGATTGGGGTTGTATCTTGCTCAAGAACTATGTGCCGTTAACTATGTCTCACTTAGTTTTATTGACCCCGGAAAACAGGGTCACTATTTCCGTATTGGATTTGCTCACCCCGAAAGGTTATTACCGAGGCCACAGGAATGATAAAAAAACGTGCCTTACTTGTTGATGACGAACCAGATATTCGTGAATTGCTGTCAATGACACTAGAACAAATGGGCTTGGAAGCAGTGACTGCAGCCAAACTCTCAAAAGCCAAGAAATTACTGGAAAACGAGCACTTTGATCTTTGCCTAACTGACATGAACATGCCCGATGGCAATGGACTGGAACTGGTAGAATACGTTCAATCCGCTCTGCCCCAGCTCCCCATTGCCATGATTACAGCCTATGGAAACATGGACATTGCTGTAGAAGCTCTAAAAAAAGGTGCATTTGACTTTGTATCCAAACCCCTGGAACTGATGCGTCTACGCAGTATGGTTGAATCAGCCCTGAAGCTAGGTCCTGCTGAAGAGCAACAACACTCATCAAGAGAAGTGGCTTCCTCAGAGCTCATTGGCCAGTCTCCAGCCATGGAAGCTCTTAAACAGCAAATTCGTAAGGTTGCGCGAAGCCAGGCTCCTATTTTCATCAGTGGTGAATCAGGAAGCGGTAAAGAGCTCGTTGCACGGGCCATTCATCAACTGGGCCCTAGAACAAATGGGCCCTTTGTTCCTGTGAATTGCGGTGCCATTCCATCAGAATTAATGGAAAGTGAATTTTTTGGTCATAAAAAGGGAAGCTTTACTGGGGCTCATCAAGATAAAAAAGGGCTTTTCCTAGCAGCCAATGGTGGAACCTTGTTACTTGATGAAGTAGCTGACCTCCCCCTATCCATGCAGGTAAAACTGCTACGTGCTATACAGGAAAAAAGTATTCGTGCTGTGGGTTCAGAAGAAGAAATTTCCGTGGATGTTCGCATTCTTAGTGCTACCCATAAAAATCTGGCTGAAGAGGTTAGAAACAATCAATTTCGCCAAGATTTATTCTATAGAATCAATGTGATAGAACTAAAAGTCCCTAGTTTGCGCGAACGGACAGATGACATTCCACTGCTAGCTAATAAGTTTTTAACTCAATTTTCTGAAGAAGCAGATATTTCACCTCTAAATTTGTCAGATCAAGCACTGGAAGCCCTTAAAAAGCATCACTTCCCAGGCAATATCCGAGAGCTGGAAAATACATTAGAACGCGCTTTTACTTTATGCCAAGGTACGACAATTACCCCGGAAGACCTTCAGCTTCCCGCTTTAACTCAACAACCTATGGCCACAGGATCAACTTCTGACTCAACAGACAATATGCATGGCTCTATTGATGACCATCTAGCCTCTATTGAAAAAGAAATACTTATGAATGCGCTGGAAAAAAACCGTTGGAATAAAACGGCAACGGCCAAAGCGCTAGGTATCAGCTTTCGCCAAATGCGTTATAAGCTGCAAAAATTTGGATTGGATTAATAAAAAACTGTTTCAAACTGTTATAACATCATGAAAAAACTAGTTTATTCACCAAGGAAGGAGAAAAACTATGACTCGGGTGAAAGGATTTACCCTATTAGAGTTGATTTTTACTATCACCATACTTGTTATTGCATTATCAATCGGTGTGCCGACTTTAAGCCAGTGGGTTCAACGTAGTAAAACCTCAGATTTACAGTTTTCTCTTCTGCATAGTATTCACTACGCTCGAACCCAGGCTACATTACTGCAATCTACAATTACACTTTGCCCTGGTAGCACTGTATGTGAACGAAACTGGGGGGATTCATTACTTATCTTTATCGATCAAGACAGCAATGGCACCAAAGACCAAAATGAAGTAGTTCTAAAGCAGATAAATATTGGCCAACTAGGTCAATATCTAAACTGGCGCTCTTTCCGCAGAACCACCTATATACAATTCAATGCACAAGGTATAACCCCTGCACTAAATGGAACTTTTCATTTTTGCCCCAATGACCCGGAAAACGAATTTAAATTCTCAATTATACTAGCCCGAACAGGGAGAGCTCGTGTTAGTGACACGCCTAACTGCCAATAACAAACAACTTAAGAACTACCCAACAGCCCCCGTTAGATACCGTCGACACAAGCTAAAAAACCGCTTGTCAGAAACCCATTGATCCCTTCATTAATAAGGATTTAAGTGAGGTATATAGAAACAATTTTTACCGTGATGTAGTGGAAACAACAAAATGCAAAAAGGCTTCACTCTCATTGAATTGATGGTCACACTTGTTGTGCTAGTTATTGCACTGAGCATCGGTGTACCGAGCTTTGTTACCTGGATTGAAAACAACCGTCTTGATACAGCTACACGAACTTTAGCCAGTGCCCTTCAGGTAGCACGAAACGAAGCTGTTTCTCGTCAATCCGTGATTACTGTTGATAGTGGGGGCAATTGGGGCAATGGTTTAACCATATACACTGATACAACACCCACAGGCAATACAGCTCAAACAGCTGGGGATGTTCTTATCAAAGACCTCGATTTTTCTATGGACGGGATTACAACCACTACCAATGATAATCGTTATATCAGCTTTACCAATACGGGGTTATTGAGCACAGCAGATGTGTCTCCATTGATACTGACTCTATGTCATACCAGTGGTGAGCCAGATGGAACTCAGATAACAATCAATACCGTAGGTAGAACATCTATCAGCGATAAAAATGACTGCCCATGAATAAACATCTTATCTACAAACAGCAATCTGGATCCACCTTAATAGAAGTCCTTATTGCTCTCCTAGTCTTTACCATTGGATTACAAGGTATCGCTTCCATGCAATACCAGTCGGTAAAAGATAATTTTGATTCAGCACAACGTAGTCATGGGATATGGGCCGCACAAGAGCTCATAAACCGAATCAGAGCTAACCCTGATGGGCGTGCAAATGGGGACTATATAATCAATGGCAACCCCTGTGATGGAAATCCAGCGGCAAACCAATGTGCAGATACATCTGACAACCCTGCTGCAGTCTGCGCTTCAGCAGAAATGGCCGCATTTGATATATGGGAATCCATGTGCACTACGCCCAATCAAGCACACAGCCAAAACGAAGGGCAATTGGTAAATCCAAACTTACAAATAACCTGTGCAGATGCTCCTTGCACTGAAGATTCTCAATTTACCCTAACTCTTCAATGGCAATCAAAATCGGTAAGTGACGATAGTGTTATCCAGGATGATGATGACTCACTAAAAACTGAGCAATTCAATCAGGTGTTTAGACCATGATAAGTTTAATTTCCCGCCAAAAGGGCTTATCGCTAGTTGAGCTATTGATAGCAATGGTTCTGGGCTTGCTGCTAACGGTAGGTGCTTTGCAGATGATGCTGTCATCCCAAACAATTTATAACACCACTGATACTTTGTCTCGTATACAGGAAAATGGTCGATTTTCTTTAAATTTCCTGGCCAAAGGCATACGTATGGCTGGACATAATAGCACCGAAGATAAAGATGCCGACGGGAAAGTATTCTGGGATGGAGCCTGTGGAGCTTCAGACCCATGCACAGCCAATGGCGCTGGAACTGATAGTGATCAAATTGGTGTTCTAATGGACCCCAGTGATGACAATGATTGCCAGGGCAATAATGTAGGGGCGGATAAAGTTATTGTGAATGTTTATTCTGTGGCTGATTTAGACAATGACCAAATTAACTCGCTCTACTGCCAAGGCTACAATCTATCAACTGGAGCTTGGTACGGTAATGCACAACCACTAGTGGATGGTATAGAAAACATGCAAATTCTGTATGGAGTTTCTGATCCATTAGCTAACAACTCCATCACCAGTTACATTTCTGCTGATGATGTTGGAGATTGGGCAAGCATTGGTGCCGTAAGAATTGGATTACTTGTTAATAACGGTCAAGTTGCCGGTAACGGAGAGAATGAAACACGTAACTTTAATCTTCTAGATTCTCCCACCATCACCACTACCGACAGGCATAACAAACAAGCCTTCACAACAACGGTGACCATTAACAATATCATTTACCAAAGCCAGGGTTCTAACCAATGAAGCGCTTTGTAATCACACCTAAAACCTCTTATAGGGCTTGCCAGTTAGGCAAAAAACCGCAGAGTGGTGCCGTGCTTATTGTCAGCCTAGTAATGCTCACTATTCTGACAATTATTGCAGTTGGCACTATCACAGACACTAATTTACAAGCCAATATGGCCAGGAACAGCCAAATTAGTTTAAGAGCATTTAATGTCGCATTGAGTGAACTAAAAGCACAATTTCAAGCGTCTAGAGATAATGATCTAATTGATGGCGCCTCATACCAACAAACTTTTTCTGACGTATATCAAACCGAAACAGATTTTGTAGTACCTCTAGCAGATCTACAAATGGCTGCAGCAGATAACCCTTTTACACAAACGGTAACTATTAGTTTTATTCGCGAAGGCATTTGTGGCGGAGGTAATGAAATTGGTGGCTCTGCGCTTATATATGAGATCAATGCCACATCTATGCTAGATAACACCGGTATAAATTCCGATCAATCATTTGGTATCTGCTACCCGAACCCGAACGATTAGCGGAACAGAACCTAATTTCAGGAGATTCAGATATGGCCACTCAGATCTTTAAATTCTTTAGCAAGATAGGTATTGCAGTATTTCTGCTTGCCATCTCAGCTTCTAATCATGCTGAAGGCCCCATGCTTGAAGAGCTTCATCACACGGTGGAAGAAGCAAAAATTACTATTTCCATTGGCAACAACAAATCAGAAGGCACACTTACATCCCACCTTCTAGAGTGCTCGGGCTGTACGCCAAAAGAATACAACTTCAACTCAGCTACTATTTTACTCAATCAGTTTGGAGCACAACGCCCTATTAACGAGTTACAGAGCTGGAGTGGTAATCGAGCCATGTTCCATTACCGTAAAGCAGACAACATCATTGAACAAATACAAATTCTTCCTTAAGAGGGAGGTGGCAACTATGAAACGGAATAATTATCTATTAATCAGCTTTCCATTGATGGCTTCAATCTTACTATCAAATGGAGTTTCTGCCGACGATACTGAGATCTTCTTTAATGAAGATGTATTAGCCAACACAGAAGAATTCCAACCAAACGTCCTATTTATCTTTGACACATCGGGAAGTATGGGTTGGAACATCAACTCAAGGGAAGCTTACAATCCTAGTACTAATTACTGTACCAGTACTTGTGATAGTAATATTTATGTTTACAGTACAAGCTATAGCTACCAAGGCTTTTCTATCAGCCCTAGCAGAAATAGCTGTCAAGCAATGATAGATCACATTGCTGATACACCAAATACACCCGTCTACACAGGAAAAGCTGCCGAATGGCGGGAGAGCTCCTACTGGGGTGACCGCTGGAGAACAGTGAGTAACTCCAGCCGTACTGTAGAATGCCAGGAAGATGCAGGAGTTCATGGTATTGATGCCGCATCAACAGATATATACGCAGCCAATGGTGATGATGGCCCTTATTCATCCACAGCTAGTGATGCTATCAGCTGGAGTAGCTGGGCAATTAGTGACCGCCTTTACGTCTCTTCTAACTATCATAATTACCTACTGACAACCCCGATTGTTAGCCGTGTAAAAATGGATGTTATGAAAGAAGCAGCTATTGATCTAGTCAATGAATTTGACGGCTTAAACTTTGGGCTAATGCGATTTGATGGAAGTAGCGGTGGTTATGTTAAACATCATTTTTCAGATATTGAAGATGATCGCACTGCTATTATTAATGATATTAATGGATTAACAGCTTCAGGGAACACACCTCTGACTGAAACTCTTTGGGAAGCCCATAAGTATTTCCTTGGTGGTTCTATTGAGTACGGTACAAACTCAAACCGTGACCCTGCTGCTATATCTGGAAGCAACTACAACTCACCGGTAGCTGACAGCTCAAGCTCTTGTCAGAGTAATTATGTCGTCTATCTCACAGATGGCCAACCCTATAGTGATAGTGGTAGAGATACGACAATTAGAGGGCTAACCAATACTACCGACGCAACTTGCGACCATAGTGATGGTACATCCGACCCAGATAATACCTGCCTGGATGAATTATCTGGCTATATGGCTTCATACGACTATAACGACAACCTGGACGGTGTTCAAAATGTCATTACCCACACCATTGGTTTTGATATTGATATGGACCTATTGGAGCAAACAGCCATTAATGGTAATGGTACTTACCACACGGCCAACTCATCTGAGGAACTAAAAACAGCTTTTAATGAAATTATTTTGGATATCCTTTCAGATTCTACAACATTTACTGCGCCTGCAGTTTCAGTGAATGCATACAATTCATTGCAACATAGAGATGAGCTTTATTACGCGATTTTTGAACCAAATAAGTATCCCCGCTGGGTTGGCAATGTTAAAAAATACCGTATTAACAGCGATGGTGATGTGCTTGATGCTAATGATCAAGTCGCTATTGAACCAACTACAGGTTATTTCAAGACTTCAGCAGAAAGCTATTGGGGAAATATTATAGATGGCCCTGTTGTACAGAAAAGCGGTACCTCTGGCCAATTCACCAATGCTCGAACAATATACACTATTGCAGGAGATGCAACGGCCAGCAACATTACTTTAAATACAGCGGACAACATAATTGCACTTGATAATGATGTCATTACAGATATTCAATTCGGTCTTGATCCTCTTGCATTTCCCGATCAGGCAACACTGGATGCTGCAAGACAAAGTCTAATCAGCTGGATCATTGGAGTTGATGTCGATGATGATGATAGTGACAGTGATACTACTGATGCCAATAATTTTATGGCAGACCCACTTCACAGCCGCCCTATCGTCGTAACCTATGACGGTGATAACAGTGACCCTAATAATGTTGTACTGGAAGACATCATGTTTGCCACAACAAATGAAGGGGCTTTTCACGCAATAGATACAAGTAATGGGCAGGAGATCTTTGCCTTTATTCCACAAGACCTTTTACCCAACCAATTGGACTATTACACCGATGACCCCGATGGCGTTCGTCGTTACGGTCTAGATGGCCCCATGACTATTTGGCGGCAAGAAAGCAACGATGATGATATTAAAATTGAGTCAGGTGATGGCGACCACGTTTATGCTTACTTTGGTATGCGCCGCGGTGGGGACAATTACTATGCAATGGATGTCACTAATAAAAATAGCCCCAAAGTATTGTGGACTATATTTGGTGGCTCTGCCGGGTTTCAGGATATGGGGCAAAGCTGGTCACGCCCTATTTTAAGGCAAGTAAATTGGGGCTGTGATACCAATGGCGAGAACTGCACAACTAAAAATGTATTATTCTTTGCCGGAGGTTACGACACTGTCCATGACAATGCGACAGCCCCTACAACAGGTGACCAAGGTGCGGCCATTTATATGGTTGATGCAGAAACTGGTGACCTACTATGGTCGGCAGGCAACAATGATGACAATACGACCGGTGACGATACTCATGACCTAAACCTACCTATGAGTAACAGTATCCCCGGCGATGTCACAGTGGCAGATATAGATGGTGACGGGTCTGTTGATATCCTGTTTGCTGTCGATATTCAAGGGCATGTGTGGCGAATCGATTTTAATGGTGAAACAACATCTGCCTCAGATTTTGCAGAAGATGGTAATGGCCAGGATACCGGTGCCGAGATAGCAGACCTTTCTGATGGAAGCCAATTCAGACGTTTCTATACAGGTCCCACTGTTTCTCTTTCTCAAAAACGTGGCCGAGAACCATTTTTTGTAATAACTATGGGAACTGGCTATACAGCACATCCAAAAGATACTGATATTGTAGATAGGCTTTATGCACTCTTTGAATTCAATATTTTTGGAGCGCCAACCGATAGCAATGGAGATATTGACTATACTAAAATCAATAATAACTCCTTGCTAGACCTTACAGATCCTGCAGATGGCCCTGCTGACCCTGGCACTAATGCCCCCCATGGCTTTTATAAAGATGCAACAGCTAATGGTGAGAAATTCTTAAGGCCAGCACTCACCTTATTTGGGTACACGCTATACACCTCCTACCTACCAGAAGGCAATAGTAATGACACCACCTGCGGTGCAGAATACCTCGGTGCTGGAAGATTATATGCAATGAATTTCGTGACGGGTGAAACTGCCTATACTAGTGAATATATAGACTTAAAACACCCAGGGATTCCTCCTGAACCTGTGGCTCTATTTATACCAGATCCAATAACAGGTGGTACAAAAACTATTCTTTGTGTAGGAACAGAATGCTTCTCTCCAGACGATGAAGAAAACCCATGGGGTGAAGTCACCACCCAGATACTCTATTGGCGGGAAAACATTCAATGAAACACTATCAAAGAGGTATGAGTCTACTCGAGCTAATCATTGTAGTAGCAATCATCGGCATACTAGCCATGGTAGCGTATCCCTCATACTTGGATAGTGTGAGGGATACCAGGAAAACTGATGGTATATCCATGATCAATAAAGTCATGCAGGCACAAGAAAGGTTTTTTGTTAATAACCTCACGTATACAGTTGACTTGCAGGATCTCGGTTTTTCTGCAGCAAATAATGTTCCCAGTGAAGAAGGGCATTATCTGGTCAGTGCAGAAGCCTGTGATGCCGGTATTAACGTTTGTGTCAATATTGCAACTGATGCGCAAGGTTCTCAGGATACGGGAACACCCGCTGAAGATGACCTTGAACTTAACAGCCAGGGAACCAAAGCTGGGAAATGGCCAAATGATTAATTCGGAAAATTAGCTATATAAACTTGAAAAAACCTAGGACTATTCCTAGGTTTTTTTATCTAAAGGCAGTGATAACTGACAGAAATTATCGAAGTTCTTTCGGCATAGAAAAACGTATATTTTCTTCTTGACCTGTTATTTCAGTAGGTGATTTTGCACCCATTTTTTCTAAAGCTTCTACTACATCTTTTACCAAAACTTCTGGAGCTGAAGCTCCTGCTGTAACACCTATAGATTTTTTTTCGTTTAACCAATCTGAACTGATATCTGATGGGTTATCAATCAAGAAAGCAGTCGATCCACAACGTTCAGCTAATTCACGTAGGCGGTTAGAGTTAGAACTATTGGGTGACCCCACCACCAATACCAAATCACATTCTAAAGCGAGTTGTTTAACTGCATCCTGACGATTTTGGGTGGCATAACAAATATCATCTTTCTTCGGCCCCTGAATAGCAGGAAAACGCTTTCTGAGTGCATTAATCACTCTAGAAGTATCATCAATAGACAAGGTCGTTTGTGTAACATAGGCGAGGTTTTCTGGATGTTGTACCTGTAGCTTGGCAACATCAGATTCATTTTCCACCAAATAAATTTGTCCTCCCTCTCTACTCCGATACTGCCCCATAGTACCTTCAACTTCAGGATGGCCTTCGTGACCAATCAAGACACATTCGCTGCCATCACGGCTATAACGAACGACTTCCATATGTACTTTGGTCACCAAGGGACAAGTGGCATCAAAAACTTTTAGGTTACGATCATCGGCCTCGTCTCTCACAGCCTGAGATACACCGTGGGCACTAAAAATGACGATAACATCATCAGGAATTTCATAGAGTTCATCCACAAAAATAGCACCCCGTTCCCGCAGGGAATCTACAACAAATTTATTGTGTACCACTTCATGACGCACATAGATGGGTGCACCAAAGATATCCAGGGCACGATTAACGATATCAATAGCACGATCTACACCGGCACAAAACCCTCTTGGATTCGCTAATTTAATGTCCATTAATCTTCACTTTTATTAGTCTTTACATCTATCAATCTACACATCCATCAATGAGTAACTGCGGGAACCACAGAAACAACTTTGACTTTGAAATTAATGGTATGTCCTGCCAAAGGATGATTAAAATCCACGGTCACTTTTTCAGCGTCTGCTTCTAAAACAACACCGGGTAGTTCTGCCTGGTTAGCATCAGCAAATGACAGCATAAGGCCTGGTTCTAAATCTACCTCTTCATCAAAATCTTTTCGTGAAAATTCTTGAATATTACTAGGGTTATGTTGCCCGAAACCTTTCTCTGGTGAGATATCAAATTCATCTTCAGCACCTGGCTTAAGCCCCGTTAATACCTCTTCAAAACCCGGTAAAAGGTTTCCATCACCAAAAACAAAGGTAGCGGGCTCTCCATCAAAATTGGTGTCCACTATAGATCCATTTTCCAATGCAAGGGAAAAGTGAAGTGTTATTTTGGTATCTGGCCCCACGGGCAGTAAAGTAACATCTGATAATTCAGTCATAGATTCAATCCGTTTTACTTAGCCTTTTTGTTGCCTAAGATTGGTTATCTAAAATTAGTGGTCTAATACTAGCTGTCTGTTTTTGATGAAAATAGACTTTCTAAAATCAATAATATTGCACCAACAGTTATGGAAGTGTCCGCGATATTAAACGCCGGCCAATGATGTTTTTGATAAAATACATCAATAAAATCAACCACATAACCAAGGAATACTCGATCCCACAGGTTACCTATTGCTCCACCCAAAACCAAAGCCAAAGCTGTTGCCAACAAATATTGTCGGGCAGGTAATCGGGACAACCAAAAGATTAAAACCACACTGACAATCAAAGAGACAATGGCAAAAAACCACCTTTGCCAGCCACCAGCATCACTTAGAAAGCTAAATGCTGCACCCATATTGTGTACTAAAGTCAGGTTTAAAAAAGGCAACAGCTCTAAAGATTCTCCATAAGAAAAACTGGAAGAAACCCATTGTTTTGTCAGCTGATCAAGGACAACAATCAAAACAGCTAGCGAATACCATCGTCCAACTTTAGACCACTCAATCACAGCAATTATCCAGCATGGTTGCAAAGTAAACGTTAAGCATACTGCCGCTTCTCGCCACTACCTTCAACATTATCAACACACCGACTGCAAAGCTCTGGATGATCTACATGCATGCCTACATCTTCGCGGTGATGCCAGCATCGATCACACTTAGCATATGCGGTCTTTTCAACAGCCAACTGTAAACCTTCAACTTCTGTTTCCTCTCCACCTTGACCATCTGCAAGGGGTTTAAGCATTGCTTCAGAAGTAATCAATACGAACCTGAGCTCATCACCGAGTTTTGCCAATGCATCATGTAATCCACTGTTAGCATAAAGAGCAACCTCAGCTTCCAGAGACTTCTGTATGCCCTCTTCCTTCTTACCTTCCAACACCTTATTCACGGCGTTTCTCGCCTCAGCGATTAACGCCCAATCGTTATCAGTAATAGCTGTATTATCAGCGGTAGGTAGCGAATACCATTCAGCCAAGAAAATAGAACTCTCTCTATCTCCTGGAATAAAAGCCCAAATTTCCTCAGCAGTAAAACTCAAGATTGGAGCTACCCACCGAGCAAAGGCTTCTGCGATATGATAAATCGCCGACTGCGCCGATCGCCTTGCCAATGAATCTTCCTGGCAAGTGTATTGACGATCCTTAATGATGTTCAGATAGAAACCACCCATATCGGTGACACAAAAATTATGGAGCTTCTGGTAGATATGGTGGAATTGATAATTCTCATAGGCTGACAAAATTTCATCTTGTAATTTCGCTGCACAATCCACAGCCCATCGGTCGAGAGACAGCATGTCATTCATTGCCACCAAATCAGTAGATGGATCAAAACCATTCAAGTTTGAGAGTAGAAAACGAGCTGTATTACGAATCCGGCGATAGGAATCTGCCGTACGCTTAAGAATTTCATCAGATACACTCATCTCACCACTGAAATCAGTTGCAGCCACCCACAAACGTAAAACATCAGCGCCCTGATCATTCACCACTTTCTGTGGTGACATCACATTACCAATGGATTTAGACATTTTTCGACCATCAGCGTCCACGGTAAAACCATGGGTCAGTACTGCTTTATACGGTGCATTACCCTTGATCGCGATGGCTGTTTTTAACGATGACTGGAACCAGCCACGGTGCTGATCAGAACCTTCCAAATAGAGATCTGCTGGATACTGAAGTTGATCGCGGGCATCGAGGACTGCTGAATGGGTGACACCGGAATCAAACCAAACATCCAGAGTATCCGTGACCTTACTATATTGCTCCGCTTCTTTACCTAACAACTCACTAGCATCCAGGTCATACCAAGCATCGATACCATCCTGTTCCACTCGGTTAGCCACAGCCTCGATTAATTCAGGTGTATTGGGATGCAACTCACCAGAAACCTTATGGACAAAAAGAGCAATAGGAACACCCCAAGTACGCTGACGAGAAATACACCAGTCGGGGCTGTTATCGAGCATAGTTTCAATACGAGCTTGCCCCCAGTCCGGGTGCCATGCCACACCTTTAATAGCTTTCTTGGCTTTGGACAGCAAACCGTTTTCGTTCATGCTCACAAACCATTGTGGCGTAGCTCGATAAATTAATGGCGTTTTAGTCCGCCAGCAATGGGCATAGCTGTGAGTAATCTTGCCACAGGAAAGCAAATGCCCCTGTTGCTCTAAGACCTCAACAACCTGTTCATCTACTTTGTAAACATGCTCACCGGCAAAGCGCTCAACATCGTCACGGAACACACCGTTATCGTCGATATAATTCAGCGTGCCAATGTCATATTTTGCAGCTACCAAAAAGTCATCCATACCGTGATCTGGTGCAGTATGCACACAACCAGTACCAGCTTCAGTCGTCACATGATCACCAAGAATCACAGGCACCTGACGATCATAGAATGGGTGCTGTAACAACAGATTTTCAAAGGCTTCACCCTTGGCTTTACCCAATACCTGATGTTCTTCAACACCCCAGCGTTCCAGCACAGATTCCAACAAAGCTTCAGCTAAAATAAATCGGCGCGGGCTACCATTTAAATCACACTGAACCAACACATAATCCAATTCACCACTGAGACTTACCGCTTGGTTAGACGGCAATGTCCAGGGTGTTGTGGTCCAAATAACGACCGAAACCTCGCCTTCCCCCTTACCTTCATCACCAAAACCACTCAGGGCACTGGTAAATGCATTTTCATCCACTACGGGGAAAGCAACATCGATGGAAAATGAAGTTTTATCTTGATACTCCACTTCGGCCTCAGCCAACGCAGAGGCACCGACCACGCTCCAATAGACCGGCTTATAGCCTTTAACCAAGTGACCATTTTCAACAATTTTTCCCAAGGCACGAATAATGTTTGCCTCGAATTGTTTATCCATAGTGAGATAAGGATTGTCCCAATCGCCCAACACACCTAGGCGAACAAAATCTTTCATTTGTCCATCGACCTGACGACGGGCATATTCTCGGCATTTTTGGCGGAAGGTTTTGTGGTCGACTTTAACACCCGCCTTACCAATTTTCTTTTCTACCTGGTGTTCGATTGGTAATCCGTGACAATCCCACCCAGGCACATAAGGTGCATCGAAGCCGCTCAGGGTTCGTGATTTAACAACAATGTCTTTCAGTACCTTATTGACTGAATGACCAATATGAATATTGCCATTGGCATAGGGAGGACCATCGTGAAGGATAAACTTATCCCTGCCCTGACGCTGTTCACGCACTTGCTCATAGAGTTTTGAACTCTGCCATTTTTTCAGCATATTTGGCTCACGTTGAGCCAAGTTCGCCTTCATAGGAAACTCTGTATAAGGCAGATTCAAAGTCGATTTATAATCAGTCATTTTTCTTAAACATCTTCTCTAAGTATATTCTTTATTACTTGCTAGCTTTTCACTTACTTATCGTTTGGCGCTATTCAACCATTTTTCCAGTTCTATTTGGAAAACTTAATTATCAAAATAGCGTCGAGCCATAGCAATATCGTTATGAATTTCTTCAACCATGTCTTCAATTGAGGTAAATTTGGCCTCGTCACGAACCTTGGCTTTAAACTCCACTTGTATTCTCTGTCCATAGAGAGGCTCATCGAAGTCCAACAAATGGACCTCTAGAACTGGTTTAATCAAGTCACCCACCGTAGGACGAACACCCACATTTGCCACCCCGGGAAGGCACTGACCGTTCCACAGCACCTCCACCACATAAACACCACTAAGAGGTGCACTATAGCGGTGAAGGTTGACATTAGCGGTAGGAATTCCCAGTTGGCTACCTAATCGCTGGCCATATACCACCCGACCTTTAATACAAAAAGGCTGGCCCAGCAATTCTTCTGCTAAAACAAAATCTGCCTGCTCAAGCGCTTCACGAATACGGGTGCTACTAATACGCTCCCCTTGATATTCTAGAGTATGGGTATCCAACACCTCAAAGCCATGTTGTTTCCCAGCCTGAGTCAGTAACTGATAATTCCCACTGCGGTCATGACCAAAGCGAAAATCATCACCAACCACAAGACATCGGACATTGAGCCCAAAAACCAACACTTGATCAATGAAATCACTGGCCGACAGACTGCGAAGAAAGCGATTGAACTGGAGGCAGAAAACTTGATCAATCCCTGCATCAACAAACGCTTCCACTTTTTCCCGCAAGCGCATTAGACGAGCAGGTGCCTGCTCACCGGAAAAGAACTCTTGTGGTTGTGGCTCAAAAATAACTACCACAGAGGGCAAATCGTACTCAGCCGACTTATCGATCAACTGCTGTAAAATTGCCCGGTGTCCAAGATGAACACCATCGAAAGAGCCGATGGTTGCAACGCAACCACCCCGGCCAGGCTTCAAATTATGCAAGCCACGAATAAACTGCCTTTTCTCTCCGGACACTGACTGCTGACATCGCAAAAATAAAGGCGAAAGTATACCTATCCAAGCTTATTAAAAACAGGTAATTCATAGTCTTACTAACCAGATAATGCACATTATCTGGTTAGCAGAGCAAACAGGAAGAACAATTTCGAATGAACAGTGAAGCACTGAACTTTTAGTGATGTTTTAGGTTAGTGATGCTTCAGGTGTGACAACCTAAAACCGCCGAGAACAAGTAGCAGAAGATAAACTGCAGCACCAGTGACACATACCAACCCCATACAGCCTGTCCTTTCCCACCATAACCACCCACTCCAATCATCTAGTAAGGTCGTTAAACCATACAAAGCAAAGCACATGGCAATATTACCGAGAAGCAACATCAGTAAAAACTTCCGCCAACCCGGTTTCGGAGTATAAACAGCCTGCTTTCTTAACCCAAAGAACAGCATGGCCGCATTCAGGATCGCAGACAACGATGTCGCCAACGCCAAGCCAACATGACCAATCCCCCAATAGATGTGTAAAGGGACTGCCAACAGTATGTTCAACACCATATTAGAGACAAGTGCAATGACACCGATCCGCACCGGAGTTTTCATATCCTGACGAGCAAAATATCCCGGAGCCAAAACTTTAATCAACATAAATGCCAACAGCCCAACAGCGTAGGCGCGCAAGCTAAGTGTCGACATCGACATATCACGGGCAGTAATGACATCACCGTAATAAAACAGAGTCAATAAAATGGGTTCAGCAAGTATAATTAACGCCAATGCAGCGGGTATTGCAATCAACAAAATCATTCTCAATGCCCAATCCATGGTGGCATTAAACTTCTCAGAACTAGCAGCCGTATGCTGCCTTGACAGACTTGGCAAAATCACTGTGGCAATGGCTACACCAAAGACCCCTAACGGCAATTCAGATAAACGATCAGAGTAATAAAGCCAGGAAATACTGCCTGTAGGTAAAAATGATGCAATCATCGTATCCAACAACAGATTTATCTGACTGACAGAAACGCCAAAAATGGCTGGAGCCATCAGTCTTAGTACTTTTTTGACTCCCTCATCTCGCCAATCAATGACAGGTGTTGGCACCATATGAATACGTGCCAAAAATGGCAGCTGAAAGATGAGCTGAACGACACCCGCTGCTAATACACCCCAGGCCAGCGCATACACAGGCTCTTCAAACCAGGGAGAAACGAATATAGCGGCCACTATAATAGAAATATTTAACAGTACTGGAGTAAAGGCCGGCACGGCAAAACGGTCATAGCTATTGAGGATAGCACCAGCCAGACCTGTGAGAGAGATCAACATCAAATATGGAAAAGTAATTCTCAACATACTGCTCGCCGCAGCAAACTTATCGGGGTGATCCAACCAGAAACCAAAGGCAAAGATCCCCGTCATTACTGGTGAAGCGATTACCACAAGGACTGTTGCTGCAATCAATACGGACCCAAGAGCCCCTGCTACCCGGTCTACAAGTGCCTTTACTGCAGCTTGGCTGCCTGTTTCCCGGTATTCAGCCAAAACGGGCACAAATGCCTGCGAGAATGCACCTTCAGCAAACAAACGGCGAAAGAAATTAGGGATTTTAAATGCGACAAAAAAAGCATCTGCCATTGCTCCAGCACCAATCACCTGAGCAAACACCATATCCCTCAGCAAGCCCATAACCCGAGACAGCATCGTCATACTGCTGACAACACCACTAGAGCGCAGTAATTTTGTCGACTTCACACTTGCTGACTTTACGGGTGGACACTGCTTTTCTGGCTCTTTTTCCAACTATTCTTCCTACGACTATTTCGCTTTTTATCCTACTTACTGATATTGCAAAGCCTTAAGCCCTCTGGCTCTTTAGCTACAGCATTCATTTGAACAAGGATCATAGTGATTTTGAAGCAGCTATGATAGCTGGCATTACATTATGGATAACTACAATGAATAGCGACAACCTTAGTTATGGCGACAGTAACACCCTAAACATCAGAACGACTTTTATGTACAAAGAATATTGATAAGTAGGAACAAACACTGTATATTTCCGCGCCTTGAATTCAGACTCATATATAGACCAAATATTTAAAGGAGCACGTTAGGTGGCCAACTCACCCCAAGCACGCAAAAGAGCGCGTCAGAACGAAAAACGTCGTAAGCACAATGCTAGCTTGCGCTCCATGGTGCGCACCTATCTTAAAAAGACTTATGCGGCCATAGAATCCGGTGAAGCAGAAGCAGCACAAGCTGCATACAATGCTGTAGTACCTGTACTTGATCGCATCGCTGACAAAGGCATTATTCACAAAAATAAGGCCGCTCGTCATAAGAGCCGCTTGAATGCCCAAGTTAAGGCACTTGCTGCTGGCTAAGCACTATATTTCGTGGGACTAAATGCTCCACATAAAAAACCGGCTTATAGGCCGGTTTTTTTATGTCTGACTCTCTTAACGAACACAAGCTAAGCTAACACCAGCTAAACCAGTACCTAATTAGACCAATACAAGGTTATCCCGGTGAATCAATTCATCATCATCACAATAACCTAAAATATCAGTAATTAGATGGCTAGCTTTACCAATGATCTGACCACTTTCGGATGCATTATAATTAGCTAATCCTCGGCCAATCTCAACACCTGACTCATCCACACAGAGCACTAAATCACCACGGTGAAAATTGCCTGAAACATATTTAACACCCACAGGTAATAAACTCTTCCCCTGCTCCCTTAACACCCTGACAGCACCCGCATCCAAAGTAAGAGACCCTCGAACCTGCAAGTGCCCCGCCAACCACTGCTTCCGAGCCGCAATAGGCTCTTTTTCAGCAACTAACAGTGTTCCAAGGTCTTCACCATTCGCTAACTGAGACAGCACACTCTCAGCCCGCCCACCGACAATAATGGTATTTGCACCAGAACGTGCGGCAAGTCGAGCTGCTTGAAGCTTGGTCACCATACCACCGCGCCCCAAACTGCTTCCGCTACCAGCCAAAGTATCTAAAGCAGGGTCACCTGCATGGCCTTGGGATATAAGCTGAGCCTTAGGATTATTTCTAGGGTCTGCATCGAACAGGCCATCCTGATCCGTCAAAATAACCAGCATATCTGCATCAATAAGATTGGCCACCATCGCCGCAAGAGTATCGTTATCCCCAAAACGAATTTGATCCGTAACAACCGTATCATTCTCATTGATAACAGGAACAACACCAAGCTCTAATAGTGTCTGCAATGTATTGCGGGCATTGAGATATCGCTCACGGTTAGAGATGTCATCATGGTCCAGCAACACCTGCGCTGTATGCCGATCATATTGCTGAAATTGGAATTCATAGGCTTGCACAAGTCCCATTTGACCTACGGCTGCAGCAGCCTGTAGCTCATGTATAGATGAAGGGCGTTTATTCCAACCTAAACGAGACATGCCCTCAGCAACAGCGCCAGAGGACACCAGGACAACCTCATTGCCTTGTTCCAGTAAAGCGACCACCTGCTCCACCCAACTAGCAATACTTTCGCGATCTAGACCTTTTCCATCATCAGTCAATAACGCACTGCCAATTTTAACGACCCAGCGTTTAGCCTTTTTAACTATTTCTCTTGTCACTACTTCTTTAACTGCCATATCAGGTGCTGTCGTATCATGGTTCTTTTATTGGGCTAGATTACCCATTCTGTTTTCGGCTTTTTCTTATTTCAACTTTGCATCTTATATCTTTCTAGTTTTACTTAAGGCGAATAAATAATTTCTACCTCATGATCATCATCGTCATCATCGAAATCGTCGTCATCCTGATTCTCTGATTTCCGTTGACCTCGCAAAGACTCAATTTTATCCCTAGCTTCCCGTTGCATTTTAGATTGCAATTCACGCTCATGCTCTGCGACTTCAGGATCGCCCCGTTCAGCCTCCCAGCATTCTTCCAAATGCGTCATAATATCCTGACAAAGTTGCTCCGTTCCATGACTAGACGAGGCTGACACGATATAAACCGGGCCTTCCCACTGCAGTTTCTCTACAACATCCTGACAAAGCTGCTCTCTTTCATCCTCTGGTAACAAATCAATTTTGTTCAGTACTAACCAGCGTTCTCTGCTCCATAATGTCGGGCTAAACTGGTCCAACTCATTCTCGATCACATTAACATTACCTGCTGGATCTGAGCCATCGGGAGGCAACATATCCACAAGGTGGAGCAATAGACGAGTACGGGTTAAATGCTTTAAAAAGCGAATTCCCAGGCCAGCACCTTCAGCTGCTCCTTCCACCAAACCCGGCACATCCGCAATAACAAAGCTTCTATATTTTTGAGGCTGCACAACACCCAAATTTGGCACCAGGGTTGTAAACGGATAATCCGCCACTTTAGGGCGGGCTGCAGAAACAGCACGTATAAAGGTAGATTTTCCCGCATTAGGCAAACCCACTAAGCCCACATCTGCCAGCACTTTAAGCTCCAACCTCAATTGGCGAGCCTCACCCTCTGTTCCCGGCTTTGTCTGGCGAGGCGCCCTATTCACACTGGATTTAAAGCGTGTATTACCTAAACCATGATAACCACCTTTGGCCACCATGATTTGCTGGGCGTTCTCCGTAATATCTCCAAGCACTTCTTCTGTATCGGCATCGATGATAGTGGTGCCAACGGGTACCTTTAATACAAGATCATCTCCACCCTTACCGGTACAATTTTTACTGCTACCCTGTTGCCCACTTTCAGCGTTATAACTACGCTGAAAACGGTAATCCACTAACGTATTGAGATTATCATCACCTTCAAGGTAGACACTACCGCCATCACCACCGTCACCACCATCAGGTCCACCCTTGGCAATAAACTTTTCACGGCGAAAACTCAGGCAGCCATTACCGCCTTTGCCAGCCTGGACGTGAATGGGTGCTTCATCAACAAATTTCATGGGGTAAAGCCTTTCGCTTGTTTAAGATACTAACGCTTAACGTATTGAAAATATGAAGTGCTAGCATTTCTTTGAGTAGAAAACCGTAATAAAAAGTAGACGTAATGATAAAAAGTAGAAGTATACCGCGCCTAACAAACCACTATTAACTACCTGCCAATTCCAATTTCTAACTTATTATAGAAATTGAACGGTTAAAACTAAATAACACAAATAAAACAAGCCTCTAGAAAGCAAAAAAACCCCGCAATGCGGGGCTTTTTTGCTTTAAAACTTTCTATTTTAAAGCTATCCACTTCAAAATAGTTTTTAAAGCATTTGCATTACGCAGTCACAATATTCACATATTTACGGTTTTTTGGACCTTTAATTGTGAATTCTACTTGTCCATCTGCTGTTGCAAAGATCGTGTGGTCACGACCGATCCCAACATTGTTTCCCGCATGGAACTTAGTGCCACGTTGACGAACAATAATATTTCCAGCCGCAACCTGCTCTCCACCAAAGCGCTTAACACCAAGGCGTTTACTTTCGGAATCGCGACCGTTACGAGTACTACCACCAGCTTTCTTGTGAGCCATGACGTTCTCCTATTTGACCTTAACCAGCACTGATGCCAGTAATTTTAACTTCGGTAAACCACTGACGGTGGCCCATTTGTTTACGACTGTGCTTACGACGGTTGAACTTGATAATTTTTACCTTATCAGCACGACCGTGGCTCAGTACTTCAGCGCTTACTTTGCCACCCTCAACAAGAGGTGCACCAATTTTTACGTTGTCGCCATCGACAACCATTAGCACTTCATCAAAATCAACGTTCTCACCTGTAGCCACATCCAGCTTCTCGAGACGCAAGAATTCACCTTCCTGCACTCGGTGCTGCTTGCCACCACTTTTAATTACTGCGTACATAGTTCTACTCCGTATTCGCGTATGCCAGTTCGAAGCCTAAGAGAACGATTTCTCCAGGCCGGTTTTGCGAGGGCGGCAATTCTAAGTGAAAGCACCCCCTATCGCAAGGAAAAATTGGCCTTAAATCCAGTTATAATGCGCCATTCGCTTGACAGACTTCGTACCCGACCCTAGGATGCCATCGCGCTTTATATGACTGTAAATAACAATAAACCTGCAGGGTCCTGGCATGCTGTCGTTTCATCAAGTGGTTGAATCGGAATTCAACCAAGTTAATGAACTGATTCTTAGTCAACTACATTCTGATGTAGGTCTGGTAGAAAATATCGGACAATACATCATTGATGCGGGCGGTAAGCGCCTTAGACCCTTATTAGTCCTTTTAAGCGCCAATAGCTGCGGTTATCACTCTCTTAGCAACAGCATGGGTAGTCAACACGCATCTCTCGCAGCAATCATTGAATTTATCCATACCGCTACACTGCTTCATGATGATGTCGTAGATACCTCAGACCTTCGCCGTGGCCGCGCCACAGCCAATGCCAAGTTTGGTAATGCCCCCAGTGTTTTAGTGGGCGATTTTCTCTATTCCCGAGCATTCCAAATGCTTGTGGCCATTGGCAACATGGACATAATGAAAATAATTGCCGATACAACAAACATTATCTCCGAAGGTGAAGTTCAGCAGCTTATTAATGCAGGCAACCCAGATACAACCGAAGCTGCCTACAATGAAGTCATTCGCAAGAAAACCGCACAGCTTTTTGATGCTGCTGCAGAAACAGGTGCCGTATTGGCTGGAGCTTCTCCTGAACAACAAAGTACCATGGGGCGGTACGGCCATCACCTTGGTATGGCATTTCAATTAGTTGATGATGCTCTTGATTACAATGGAAACACCGAAGATCTCGGTAAAAATGTAGGCGATGATCTGGCCGAAGGGAAACCAACGCTACCACTAATTTATGCCATGAAACATGGCACAACTGCTCAAGCAGAACTCATTCGTACTGCCATTAAGGAAGGTGGTATAGAGCAAATGGATGAAATCCTGGAAGCTATCCATGCCACAGGTTCTTTGGACTACACCATGAACTGCGCTAAAGAACACAGCGCCCAAGCTAAAGACTGTCTAATCAGTTTACCTACATCAAAAGAACAACAAGCCATGCTAGAGCTAGCAGACTTTGCTATTCAGCGTAACTCGTAGCTTATTTAACCCGTATTTCAAGCATATTACTTCTGAACTCACGGTATATGATGAGACCACAGCCCCATCTTTTCTGGACTTAACACTCAGATCAGATAAAATTCGCCCCTTCGACTTATAACCCTATATATCTAAACCCTATATCTAAAAAAATAGGGCGACCAAATAGCAGAGGCCACCTATTCGATGACTACCTTCATTCCACAATCACAAAACTCATACACCCGTGAGGAAATAGTTTCTTGCAGCCAGGGGAAACTATTTGGCGAAGGTAATGCTCAACTCCCCAGTGGTAATATGCTGATGGTGGACCGGATCACCCATATCCATGCTGGCGAAGGAAAGTATGGCAAAGGTGTTATGACAGCTGAACTCGATATCCGCCCTGATTTGTGGTTCTTCGGATGCCATTTTGAAGGTGACCCGGTGATGCCTGGCTGTCTTGGGCTAGATGCCATGTGGCAGCTCACTGGTTTTTTCCTGGCCTGGAAAGGAAACCCTGGCCGTGGTCGCGCACTAGGCTCAGGAGAGGTAAAATTCTTTGGGCAGGTACTTCCAGCGGCCAAACAGCTCACCTATCGTATTGATGTTTCAAGAATTGTTGAACGTAAGCTAAAAATGGTTATTGCTGACGGCACCATGTCTGTAGATGGCCGTGAAATCTACACAGCCAAAGACCTTAGGGTTGGGCTGTTTGATAGAACTGACAACTTTTGATCCTATAGATTAAAATTGATTCTTCAGATCATCCTTATTAAACGATCGTCCTTATATAAAATAGTGACCGGGCCTTTGGGCCGGCATAGGGGTAGCACATGAAACGCGTAGTAATTACTGGAATGGGTATTGTTTCCTGTTTGGGTAATGATAAAGAAACCGTTACCGAATCTTTAAAAGAATGTAAATCTGGCATTGCCTTTCGAGAGGACTTTAAGGAAATGGGCCTGCGCTGCAATGTAGCAGCTAAACTAGACCTAGATCCATCTGAACATATTGACCGTAAAGTCATGCGCTTTATGGGGCCATCTGCAGCCTATGGCTACATTGCGATGGGCCAGGCCATTAATGATGCAGGGCTATCAGAAGACCAAGTATCCAACATTCGTACGGGGCTTGTTATTGGCTCTGGCGGCGTTTCAGGGGAAATGTTTACTGAAACCATCGATGTCATGCGTGATCGTGGCATTAAGCGCGCAGGCCCCTACAGAGTGACACAGATTATGGCCAGTACTGTTTCAGCATGCTTGGCTACTCCGTTTAAAATCAAAGGCACCAATTATTCTATTTCTTCTGCCTGCGCAACCAGTGCACACTGTATCGGCCACGCCATGGAATTAATCCAAATGGGCAAGCAAGATGTAGTGTTTGCAGGTGGAGCAGAAGATATGCACTGGTCAATGGCCGGCATGTTTGATGCCATGGGTGCTTTGTCCAGCAAGTACAACGACACACCAGAACTTGCTTCCAGAGCCTATGATGCTGATCGTGATGGGTTTGTACCTGGCGTTGGTGCAGGCTGCCTGGTTGTAGAGTCTTTGGACCACGCCCTAGCACGCGGCGCCAAAATTTATGCAGAAATTGTAGGCTATGGTGCAACATCCGATGGTTATGACATGGTAGCGCCTTCCGGCGAAGGTGCAGCTCGCTGTATGGAAATGGCCATGGAAACAACAGATGGCAGCATTGATTACATCAATACTCACGGCACTAGCACGCCTGTCGGCGACTTAGCAGAACTTAAAGCCATTAGAACTGTATTTGGGGACAATTCACCTTATATCAGTTCAACTAAATCCCTCTCTGGGCATGGCCTTGGAGCCGCAGGCGCTCAGGAAGCTATTTTCAGCCTGCTAATGATGGAAAATGATTTCATCTGTGCATCAGCTAACTTGGATACTGTCGATCCTGAAGCAGCTGACCTGCCTATCGTTGGTAAGCGTATAGATAACGCCAATTTGCAGCGTGTTATGTCTAATAGCTTTGGCTTTGGTGGCACCAATGCAACACTTATCATGCAAAAATATACTGGTTAAAACTTAACGGGTGTAACTTAGCTTATATAAGTTAACTGGCATACTGAAATGAGAGGGCTATAAGCCCTCTTTTTTTATGGCCAAAAAGTGTTAAAGGATTTGAATAGGTATATTTCACAGATAGATATAAAACGCGCTATCCTTATAAGCTATTCCTAATTTTGAGGGAAAGACGATGAAACTTTATGATTATCCAGGGGTGCCTAACCCTCGCCGTTTAAACATTTTTATGGCCGAAAAAGGCATCGAAATCCCCCGGGTCCAAATTGATTTATTAAAAGGAGAGCAATTCAGCCCAGAATTCAGAGCAAAAAGCCCGAACTGTGATGTCCCAACCCTTGAACTGGATGATGGCACCTGCATCTCCCAAACCAATGCCATATGTCGATATCTGGAAACAATACACCCCACTCCGCCTTTGTACGGTACAACTGCTGAAGAAATTGGTGTTATCGAAATGTGGAATCAAATCTGCTTTACCAATGGCTTTCAAGCCGTAGCCGATTTGTTTCGTAATGGCCCAGACTGGTTTGAAGGAAGAGGATTAATTGGCCCTCATAATTATGAAAAAATTCCTGCTTTGGTTGAGCGTGGCAGAGTACGTATTCAAAATTTTTATGAAGACATCAATCACCATCTTGCCAGCCAATGCTACTTTGCGGGCAATCACTTCTCTGCAGCTGATATTACGGCATTAGTGACTGTAGATTTTGCCCAGTGGGCAAAGGTTGAAATCCCAGATCAACACAAAAATTTACACCACTGGCATGCTTTGGTTTCAGAGCGGCCCAGCGTTCTGAGCAACAGCTAAATAGTACTTTTTAACATCAAAGATGTTGCTGCAAGACAGCATAGAATTTCCAAGGTAAACTTGCTTAACTTTTTATGAACACATGTTTTATAAACACACATTTATAAATACATAAAGAACAACACAGACATTGGGGCAAAGGAGCAAGGGTATGGCTCGTGGTATTAACAAAGTAATTTTAGTCGGCAACTTGGGCAAAGATCCGGAAGCGAAATTCATGCCCAATGGTAATGCTGTAACAAACATTACAGTGGCCACTAGCGAAAGCTGGAAGGACAAACAAACAGGGCAACAACAAGAGCGCACCGAATGGCACCGAATTGTCTTTTTTAATCGTTTAGCTGAAATTGCCAGCGAGTACTTAAAAAAAGGCTCTAAGGTCTATATTGAGGGCTCTCTCCGTACACGTAAGTGGCAAGGCCAAGATGGTCAAGACCGCTATACAACAGAAATTGTAGCTAGTGAAATGCAAATGCTCGATAGCCGTGGCGGTTCAGCAGACTACGATAGCCCTTCAGCACCCATGCAATCGGCAGCTCCGCAATCTACACCTCCTCAATCTAAGCCTGCCAGCCAACCACAAGGAGCCCCAGCGGCTTCCGATAGTGGCTTTGATAGCTTTGATGATGACATTCCGTTCTAAACGCTCAGATTATCACCTCATACAAAAAAGCCCGCTGATATGCGGGCTTTTAAATTTAGACTGAGAAAACAGACCATACAAAATCAAACCTGAATAGGCCGCCCTAATACTTTCTGCATTTCTTCCGGGCTAAATTCATCCATATCAACCTTGAAGTAGGCCAACTGCTGATCAGGGATAACCACCACATCACAAACACCCGACACAACCCCAACAAAGTTATTGATAACAATCGTTTCAGCAGGCAATAGTTGAACAACCAAACTTTTTAAATGACGTGGTGCTTTCATTGTTGCTGCAGCAATAACCCATAAAATAATCAACACTGCTACCATCAGAAAAACGTACTTATATCCGAAATGGTAGGCTACTAACCCACCTGCCACTCCACCAAGAAACGCGCCTAAAAACTGGCTGGTAGAATAAATTCCCATGGCAGTACCCTTTCCCCCAGCCGGGGCAATTTTACTAACCAAAGAAGGCAGTGTTGCCTCAAGTAGATTAAATGCCATGAAAAATACAAACAGACCTAATAGAAACCAATAACGATTTTCACTACCACTACCCAGCAAGATTTCACCAATAGCCAGCAATACCACAGCCCCTACAAATACTGGCTTCATTTTACGTTTGGCTTCACCCAAAATAATAAAAGGCAACATACATAAAAATGAAAGCCCCATGGCACCCAGATAAATCATCCAATGTTGATCGCGACCAAAACTTAATGTTTGCTCTAAAATCAAAGGAACAGAGACCCAACTGGCCATTTGAGCAAAATGCAGAATACCTATACCCAAATTAAGACGTAGTAACTCACCATCACGTAATAGCTTCCTAAACATCGCAGGAACAGCCTGAGCCTCTGCATTTTGAATCAAAGCAACTGGGGACGGCACAACAAACATCAGAACCAAAATACCACACACAGCCAGAACAGCAGTTATCCAAAATAGCCCCGACAATCCCCAGATATTGGCCAGAACCGGCCCCGTTATCATTGAGATGGCAAAGGCAACACCAATACTTCCGCCTACTGCCGCCATGGCTTTAGTACGGTGTTGTTCTGTGGTTAGGTCTGACAATAAAGCCATTATTGTACTGGCAACAGCCCCTGCACCCTGTAGTGCTCGTCCGGCAATTAACCCCCACATAGTTTCTGACATGGCAGCAATAACACTACCAGCCAAAAACAACAACATACCTCCAACAATTACAGGTTTTCTGCCAATTTTATCGGACAGGAACCCAAGAGGAATTTGAAATAGCCCTTGAGTCAATCCATATATACCTAAAGCCAGCCCAACGAGTACTGCTGTACTACCCATATAGCCTTCAGAGTAAAGGGATAATACTGGCAACAACATGAATAAGCCCAACATACGAAAGGCATAGAGCGAGGCCAAACCGATAAGGCTTTTTCGTTCTGATAGATTCATGAAAGGTACGACATTACATCAAAGACAGGGGTGTATTATAAATGGCATGCGCCCTTAATGTGGATGAAAAGTTTTAATCTGCTACTAATTTGCTTAATTTATCTCTTAGAACTACCCCATGTGTGCACAAAGAGTTTTGCATACCATGCTTAAGAACGACCATAGCTATCTTCCATTCTCACGATGTCATCTTCTCCAAGATAGGACCCTGATTGCACCTCAATCATTTCAAGGGGAATAGCACCGGGGTTTTCCAATCGGTGGGTTTCTCCAATTGGAATATAGGTAGATTCATTCTCAGAAAGAATAAATTCTTTTCCACCTTTGGTCACGACTGCTGTTCCACTCACAACAATCCAGTGCTCAGCACGGTGGTGGTGCATTTGAAGGGATAATTTACCCCCAGGTTTTACAGCTATTCGCTTAACCTGGAATCGCTCACCGGAATCAATGCCATCGTAAGAACCCCATGGACGATAGACTTTTCTATGCAAGCTAGCCTCTGACCTTCCCTGCTCTTTTAATTGGGCAACAATGGCTTTTACATCCTGCACCCGATTTTTATCGGCAACCATAATGGCATCATCACTTTCCACAATCACCACGCCCTCCAGACCTATCGTAGCAACCAATTTATGATTACTTTGAATAAAGCAGTCTTTACTATCCAGCGTTAATACATCACCTTTTGTAGCGTTACCATTAACATCTTTCTCAGACACTTCCCAGAGTGCCGACCAAGAGCCTACATCACTCCATCCACAATCCATTGGCACCACAACCGCACTTTCTGTCTTTTCCATCACAGCATAATCAATGGAATCTTCTGGGCAAGTTATAAAGGTGTCAGCATCTGGGCGGATAAAATCAATTCAACAGAGGCCTTTTCCATTGATTGCCTGCAAACCTCTAAAATATCAGGTCGCTGTGCTTCCAGTTCAGATAAATACTGGCTTGCCTTAAACATGAACATACCGCTATTCCAAAGATACTGACCACTAGAGAGATAAGCTTCAGCCGTCTTCAAATCTGGCTTTTCCACAAATTCATCAACCTTCATGGCAACGCTGGAATCTAGGCAATCTCCTGTTTTGATATAGCCATAACCCGTTTCTGGGGCCTGAGGCACGATACCAAACGTCACCAATTTACCCTCTTGAGCAAACGGCAAAGCACTACTAACAGCTACCTCAAATGCCTGATTGTTCGTTATCACATGGTCTGCAGCTAAAACCAATAATACAGGCTCATCTTCAGGGCTATCTTTTACTGCCTGCAAAGCAGCCAATGCAACGGCAGGTGCCGTATTTCTTCCTTCAGGCTCTAGGAGAATATGATCAAATTGAAAGCCGCTTTGGCGCAATTGTTCTGCCACAGTAAAGCGATGACCTTCACCACAGATAAACAATGGTGGCTGATGTTCTATTCCAGACAATCGTTCACAGGTTTCCTGTAACATTGTTTGCTCACCCACCAACGGCAGAAACTGTTTGGGATGAAGCTGACGAGATAGCGGCCAGAGGCGTGTACCAGAACCTCCTGCCATGATTACAGGTATTATACTTGGTTCTGATGTAGACGCTGCCATTAATCTATTGTCCCTAAGATCTATTATCTTCAGCCTGAAAAGCGACTAAAACATAAAGTCCCATTTAACTCAAAAGATAATTTTTTAGTTAAATGGTTGACATAAACATCAAAACATATGTTACTTTCAAGGAAACACATCTAAAGCTCAATTGATCACACCTGCTCATGGCTGTAGAATCGATAAAACAGTGAAAACCACTCTAGAAAGTTACTACAGACAGCTATGCAGGACACTACTTAAGCTACAGGGACCCCAAATGCTAAAAGCTTTATTTGAATCGAAACGGTCAACAAAACGTACCGTTTCCCTACTATATGATGCCTTCGCCATTACAATGGCTCTGTATTTTGCTATCTGTCTTCGCCTGGGAACATTTACCTTTGAAATCACTAGTAAGGAACTGATAAGCCTAGTAGTTACTATTATAGTATCAGTTGCTGTCTTTATTAGATTAGGACTATATCGGGCTATCCTCCGCTATATGACCCTACCTGCTGTAGCCACTATAGTAACAGGTGTTTGCATATCGGGGCTCGCCCTAGCGGCCAGCAGTTTTTTTGCCCGCTCTGCAATTCCTCGATCAGTACCACTGATCTATATCTCTACTGCCCTACTGTTTATAGGTACCCCACGTTTCTTTATTCGAAGCATTGTATCCCTACTCTACAAAAATAAAGACGACTCAAAAGAGTCTGTCATTATTTATGGTGCAGGTTATACCGGGCACCAACTTGCGCTATCACTGTCAACAACACCTTTTAAACCGGTCGCTTTCATAGATGACAATCCTAAACTTAAAGGCAGTATCGTAGCCGACTTAAAAGTATACCGGCCAAAACATTTGATGCAGCTGGCAAAAGAACACTCTGCAAATAAAGTATTGCTTGCCTTAGGCAATGCTTCCAGATCAGAAAGGATGGCGGTTATTAAAAAAGTCGAGCCTCTAGCCATAAGTGTTCAAACCATTCCTGACCTAAATGATGTTTTGACAGGCAAAGCAAAGATAGAAGACATTAAAGATGTTGACGTCGGCGACTTACTTGGACGTGACCCTGTAGCTCCCAACGAAGAATTACTACATGCCTGTATAAAAGATAAGGTCGTAATGGTCACCGGTGCTGGAGGATCAATTGGTAGCGAACTTTGTCGTCAAATATTACACCAAAGACCAACCCTCCTAATCCTTCTAGAGCTGAATGAATATGGACTATACAAGATTGAACAAGAGCTACAAAAGGCATTAAAAGCTTACAATGGTAAAACTGAGTTAATACCTCTCCTTGGGTCTGTGCAAAATCGACCCCGCCTTGAATCAATCATGAGCACTTTTGACGTTCATACCGTATACCACGCTGCCGCCTATAAACATGTTCCTTTGGTTGAACACAACATAATTGAGGGCGTGCAAAATAATGTTTTTGGTACCTGGCACTGTGCTGAAGCAGCCATTAAAACAGGTGTTGAATCTTTTGTTCTTGTTTCCACCGATAAAGCTGTAAGGCCTACCAATATAATGGGAGCCTCCAAGCGCTTAGCAGAACTAGTCCTTCAGGGGCTCTCCGAGCGCCAAACCCCAACACGTTTTACTATGGTGCGTTTTGGTAATGTGCTTGGATCTTCGGGGTCTGTTATCCCTTTATTTAGAGAACAAATTAAGCAGGGTGTCCCTGTAACAGTAACTCACCCTGATATCACTCGCTATTTTATGACCATTCCAGAGGCATCAGAGTTAGTTATTCAGGCTGGCTCTATGGGGCAAGGTGGTGATGTATTTGTATTGGATATGGGTGAACCAGTAAAAATTTTGGACCTCGCCAAACGTATGATTCGCCTATCTGGGCTAGAAGTCAAAGAAGCAAATTATCCCAAGGGGGATATTGAAATTGAGTTTTCAGGTCTACGATCTGGAGAAAAGCTCTACGAAGAATTACTGATTGGTAACAACACCAGCGGCACAGAACACTCCCGTATTCTAAGAGCAGAAGAAAAAGCACTGAACTGGAAAGAAACCCTCAATTTTCTATTTACTCTGGATAATGCCTGCCAAAATTTTCAATGCGACAAAATACAAAGTATCCTCATGGAAGCCCCTACCGATTACACACCTAATGCCAAAGAACTGCTTGATAGTGTATGGTCACCTACGTCTCAGATACAATCCAACCATAAAGACAATATAGTAAAACTCCGGAAAGTTTAGTTTTTTAAAAACTACAAAATCATGAATACTTAAGGCCCTAGGCAATCGACTATATGCAGTACCTCTTATATAGATCCATCGATATACTACTTTCTTTAACCGGGATTTTTACCTGCTTACCTGTAGCCCTTATAATTTACACACTTGTACTTTTTGACACCGGGTCACCACTATTCTTCCAACAAAGAGTAGGTAGAGATCAAAAATTATTTACCCTAATAAAATTCCGAACTATGCCTGTAAACACGGCTTCAGTTGGCACTCATTTAATAGATCAAACAAAGATAACGAAGCTTGGAAGCGTACTACGGAAAAGCAAGCTGGACGAACTGCCACAATTACTTAATGTATTAACTGGCAAAATGAGCTTTGTCGGCCCAAGACCTTGCCTGCCCACACAAAAGAGATTAGTAGTAGAACGAAGTCAAAGGGGTGTATTTAAAGTATGCCCAGGTATTACTGGCCTAGCACAAATTCACAACGTAGACATGTCCACACCCAGAAAACTTGCTCGTTATGATGCCCTCATGATCAAATCTATGAGCTTAAGGCTATACCTAGGGCTAATAACCCAGACAATTTTAGGAAAAGGCCGTGGCGATAAAGTACATACTGCTGGGTAATCATACCCAAAATATTACTAACCTCTTCTAGACAAAAATAGGTTAGCTTTTTAGCTATGAACATCCTCCATTTGAAAAACCTCCCTTTTTCTCAGAAATGATAGGCATTATCAGCCAACTCAATACCAATAGCTTCATAAATAAATTACAATACCAACCTTATCGTTACCCCATACTCCTTATATTGTGAGCATATGTTATGCAGACAATATGGCATGCCTGAGAAGGACTTCATATGATTTTTGTAACTGGCGGCGCAGGCTTCATTGGCGCCAACTTTGTGATGGACTGGTTACGACAAAATGATGAACACATTGTTAACATTGACGCACTAACCTATGCCGGAAACCTTGAAAGCCTTTCTGCTCTTCAGAGCGATTCTCGTCATATCTTTATTAAAGGTGATATCGGTGATACAGCCCTAATAACTGAACTATTAGAAAAGTACCAACCGCGGGCTGTCCTCAATTTTGCAGCAGAGTCTCATGTTGATCGCTCTATTCATGGTCCAGAGACTTTTGTGCAAACAAATGTGGTGGGAACATTCCACCTTTTAGAATCTGTTCGCACCTACTGGGAAAAACTAAAGGAAGGCTCAAAGACCAACTTTCGATTTTTACATGTTTCCACTGATGAGGTGTACGGCTCTTTAAACAAGGGTGAACCTGCCTTCAGTGAAACCCATCGCTATGAACCAAATAGCCCTTACTCCGCCAGTAAAGCAGCCAGCGATCACTTGGTGCGGTCCTATCATCATACCTACGGGTTACCGGTATTAACCACTAACTGTTCTAACAACTACGGCCCTTATCATTTTCCGGAGAAGCTAATCCCACTGGTGATCGTCAATGCGTTGGCAGGCAAAGTATTGCCTGTCTATGGTGATGGGCAGCAAATTCGAGATTGGCTATTTGTTAAAGATCACTGCAGTGCTATTCGACGAGTATTAGAGGCCGGCAAGTCAGGGGAGACATACAATATTGGCGGCTGGAACGAAAAAGCTAACCTAGATATTGTACATACCGTTTGTGCCTTGCTGGATGAGTTGCGACCTCGACAAGATGGCAAAAAGTACTGTGAACAAATTGCTTTTGTAGCAGATCGCCCCGGGCATGATCAACGCTATGCCATTGACGCTCAAAAGATTGAATGTGAACTTGGCTGGAAACCTGCAGAAACCTTTGAAACAGGTATTCAAAAAACTGTACAGTGGTATTTGGATAATCAAAACTGGGTGGCTAACGTGCAGTCGGGCGCCTATCGCGAATGGGTTGAAAAGAACTATACGGTATAAAACCAGTGAAACTTCTACTGCTCGGTAAACAAGGTCAAGTGGGCTGGGAACTGCAACGCAGCCTTGCACCCTTAGGAAAAATTGTTGCGCTAAGCCGTGACAGCCAAAATTATTGTGGTGATCTCACTAATCTACAAGGTTTAGCCGAGACTGTGCGGCAAATCAAGCCGAACATTATTGTTAATGCTGCGGCTTACACAGCGGTTGATAAGGCTGAAAGCGAACCTGAATTAGCACGAATTATTAATATTGAAGCGCCAGCAGTGTTGGCACGTGAAGCGAACTTACTCGATTCCTGGCTGATACATTATTCTACCGACTATGTGTTTGATGGCAGCGGAGTTGCTCCTTGGCTGGAAGCTGACGCTACCGGACCACTGGGCGTCTATGGTGCCACAAAACTCGCCGGCGAGAAGGCGATTCAAGAGTCAGGTTGCAACTACCTAATTTTTCGCACCAGCTGGGTTTATGGGGCACGCGGAAATAATTTTGCCAAAACAATGCTACGCCTTGCCGCAGAGCGTGAAAGTCTTACGGTGATTAATGATCAAGTTGGTGCTCCCACCGGGGCTGACTTACTGGCAGATGTCACTGCCCATGCGATACATAGCGTCCAGAGCAAGTCCGAATTAGGCGGGCTATATCACCTCTCAGCGGGAGGTGAAACATCGTGGCATGGCTATGCTTGTTTTGTGATAGATCATGCCCTAAAAATAGGCTGCAAGCTCAAGACATTACCTAATTCAATCGATCCGGTACTCAGCAATGTATTTCCCACCGCCGCGCGGCGGCCAAAAAATTCGCGTTTGGATACCGGTAAACTACAAGCAAATTTTGACATTACACTTCCCCATTGGCAGACCGGTGTCACCCGGATGCTGACAGAAGCTTTAGAGAATTAATCATGAGCAAAAGAAAAGGAATTATTCTTGCTGGCGGCTCCGGCACTCGGTTGCATCCCATTACCCTTGGTGTATCCAAACAACTATTGCCGATCTACGACAAACCAATGATTTACTATTCATTATCAGTATTGATGTTGGCAGGCATACGTGAAATCCTAATTATCTCAACCCCCGACGATTTACCGAGTTACCGCAAACTATTAGGAAATGGCAGTAGATTTGGAATTGAACTCAGCTACACTGAACAGCCATCCCCAGATGGATTAGCACAAGCTTTTATTATTGGCGAAGAATTTATTGGAACAGACAACTGCTGCCTAATTCTTGGTGATAATATTTATTATGGTCACGGTTTTTCAGCTAATTTGCAGGCTGCAAATACTGTTGAGCACGGTGCAACGGTTTTCGGTTACCACGTTGCCGATCCGGAGCGATTTGGTGTGGTTGAGTTCGATAAGAATGGTAAAGCCATCAGTATTGAAGAAAAGCCAGAGAAACCAAAATCAAGCTATGCGGTTACCGGCTTATATTTCTACGATAACCGTGTGATAGATATTGCCAAAAGTATCCAGCCTTCAGCTCGTGGCGAGCTTGAAATCACCGATATAAACCGCTTTTATCTCGATGAACAGAGCCTCAAGGTTGAAATATTAGGGCGCGGTTTTGCCTGGCTAGACACCGGCACTCATGAGTCACTGATGGAAGCCAGCCACTTCGTTCATACCATAGAGCGTCGCCAGGGTTTCAAGATGGCTTGCCTTGAAGAAATTGCCTTTAATAACGGCTGGCTCAGGGCAGAGCAACTAGCAGAACAGGCTGAGCGCTTAAAGAAAACGGGCTACGGGCAGTATTTATTTGCTTTGCTTAAAGAAGGAGGACTTGTATGAAGGTTACATCAACCAATATCCCCGACATTCTTATCCTTGAACCCAAAGTGTTTGGTGATAACCGTGGTTTTTTCTTTGAAAGCTTCAATCAACAAGCTTTTAATATTGCCATTGGTCAAGAGATATTGTTCGTGCAGGATAATCACAGCCATTCAGCAAAAGGCGTATTGCGTGGACTCCATTATCAAATTCAACATCCACAAGGGAAACTTGTTCGTGTTACTCAAGGCAAAATATATGATGTCGCAGTTGATTTACGTAAGTCCTCCACCACATTTGGGCAGTGGGTGGGAACGGAGTTAAGTGAGGATAACTATCGACAGGTTTGGATTCCGGCCGGTTTTGCTCATGGATTTATCGTGTTAAGTGATAAAGCGGATGTTCTGTATAAATCTACAGGTCATTACGAACCACAACTTGAGAGATGTATTGCTTGGAATGATTCTGTTTTGTCAATAGATTGGCCAGTTGAAGGGGCTCCATTGCTGTCAGAAAATGATGCTAATGGAATAGGGTTTAATGACGCAGAGTTATTAAGATAATTTGAGTTATTTATAATGAATAGATTTTATTTTGAATTGATTTGTTACAAGGCCATGGCTGAGTTAAAAGCGGAGTCAAGCCGTTCTTACCTTGGGTTTTTTTGGTGGATCCTTGAGCCGGCACTTTATATGGTTGCTTTTTATATTGTTTTTGCTTTAGTTTTTCAAAGAGGCGGGGCTGGATTTATTCCCTTTTTATTATGTGGATTGGTTGTTTGGAAATGGTTTGGTAGTGTTGTTTCAGGTAGTGCCAACGTGATTCTTTCTAGTTCTGCCCTTATACGACAGGTTTATATTCCTAAATACTTGCTTCCGGTTACTGTTTTATTGAATAGCACAATGAAGTTTTTAATTGTGATGTGCTTATTTATTTTGTTTTTGCTTCTTTATGGAATTGTTCCAACGGTTGCATGGCTCAGCTTACCTATGGTGATAATTGCTCAGTTTTTGTTTATAGCATGCGTGGCTGGTTTTACTGCGGCTGTTGTTCCATTGCTACCAGATATTAAGTTAATACTGGATAACGTATTGATGCTTTTGTTTTTTATATCTGGAGTTTTCTTTGATATTTCGTTAGCGCCAGACAATGTTAAAACGTATCTTATTTTAAACCCAATGGCTGTAATTATTGAAAGTTATAGAGTGGTCCTTATTAATGGTGTCTGGCCGGATTTTTTTGCACTAAGTATTATTTTGTTCATTTCCGTATTGTTGCTTGCAGGGACATATCGTATATTTAAATATTATGATCGTGTATACCCTAAAATATTAATATAAATCAATCATGTATAAATCAAAACCAATTATAAGTTTAAAAAATGTAGGTGTATCATATCGTCGGCGTGCGGGGTTACTCCGGTGGAATAAATATTGGGCATTAAATGATATTTCATTTGACTTATATAGAGGAGAAACGCTGGGTATTGTGGGAAGAAATGGTGCTGGGAAAAGCACCTTATTGCAGGTGCTAGCAGGTATTATCTCACCGGATAAAGGCACTATTGAAAATAATGGTTGTGAGGTGTCTTTATTGAGTCTACAGGTTGGTTTTTTGCCGCATATTACAGGTCGAGAAAATGCTATCTTGAGTGGGATGCTTCTTGGTATTCATAAGCCGGAGATTGAGAAAGCAATGCCTAAAATAATTAATTTTTCAGGCCTTGGCGCGTTTATTGACCAACCTGTTAATTCATACTCTACAGGTATGAAAGCTAGGCTAGGGTTTTCCGTTGCTAATCATATGGATCCAGATGTTATTCTTGTTGATGAGGTATTAGGTGTAGGAGATACAGAGTTCAAAAAACAATCAGCAGAAGCAATGAAAGAAAAAATATTGTCAAATAAGACGGTAGTTATTGTTTCCCATGATGACAAGACCTTAAAAGACTTATGTGATCGAATTTTGTGGATAAATGCTAATGGCATGTGTTCAGAGGGAAATGTCGATGATATGTTGGGAGCTTACCAAAGCTCTTTTAAAAAAAGGAGCTAAAATGGTAAGCGAGAGGGTCAAAACTAAGTTTGTTATTCTTACCCGTGGCAGAACTGGGTCAACAGCAATAGTTGACGAGATAAATCAGCACCAGAATATATCTTGCAAGCAAGAGGTTTTTGTTAGTTTAAGAGAGGGTACGCCTGTGTACTCTTTATACCAAAAATTTGGCACAGACTTTTCGAAGTATGGATTTAATAGAGAGTGGATTCCAACATTTCAGCTGTGGTCTAAACAGTTTACTAAAGGGAGCTTTTTTTCTAGATGGAGTGTGTTTAAGAAAATTCAATATTTATTCGGTGGTCATAAAGTGAATAAATACCTTGATGAGCTTGAAAATCACGGGGCTAATTTAGGCTGTTCTGTTCTTGGTTTTAAACTGTTAGAGCACCAAGTGTCGGAAATCCCCAATTTCATGTCCATTTTAAAACAACGAAACTATAAAGTGATTTATCTTGAAAGGAAAAATGTAGTTAGGCAGGTGCTGTCAGGCGTTATCGCAAACAAACGAAAAAAATTCAATGCCAAAAATTATGTTTCGGATGGTCAATCATATGATTTGGATCTCGAAAAGTTTAAAGCCTTAATTCAAGGGGAGTTATCGGCTGTAGCGTTTCAAAAAAAAATGGTTAAGGCCCATGGTTTTGATTCCTTATTAATTAACTATGAGGACTTTTTAAATGACCGTGATGCTTTTTTTCAGAAGCTATTTGCATTTTTAGGCGTTGAAAACATACTTCCAGAGAACTCAAATTTTTCCATCATGATTCCGAGTGTGAAGGATGTAGTTAAAAACTTTGATGAGTTTTCTGAGTGCATGGATGAGATGGGCTTACGTGAGTGTATTGAAAATTGAGTTCGAGATTTTTTGTCTTTTTAAGATAGAGCCTGTGCGAATCGGTTGTCTCTAAGGTATCGCAGATGAAGTTTTATAAAGATGATATGAAGCATAATGGTTTGAACATACAACTGATAGAAGTTGCGCCAATCAACAAAACGTCTAGTCATTTTGTGTTCAACTGTTTAGTCGTCATGTATAGACGCTATTTTAAAAAATATAGCTTCATGCGTGAAACCATCGGCGAAGGATGGAAATATGTATACCCTAGATATAAGCTCTTCATCACTTATTTAGCATCCAATGCTGATTTTAAGTGGCGTAATTTAGTCGCGCTAAAAAGTTACGTTAAAATGAAAAATTTGTCAGTTCATCAGCTTATGGATATTGAAATTACAGAATTAGACAATCCAAAAGTTTTTCCGAAAGGAGATGCTCAGTATCTGGAGTTAAGGCAAGAGCAGCTGATTTACCCTAAGATTGTTGTAGCTAAAATAAGAGAAGGGGTAAGTTATGGCGCTACAAATATGGTTATTGTTGATGATATGGTAATTCATCATGATTTATTTGATTGTAATTATGATCGTATAAGTGAGGAGCTGCACTCCAGGGCGAAAATTAACTATAGAAAAAATAAAATTCGATGGCTTTTGAACCATGAAAAATCGGTAAAAATTACAAAAGCAGCAGTATTCGTTGATGCTTGTGCTGAAAATTACGCCCATTGGTTAACGGAAGTGTTGCCTCGAATAGCCATTTTTTGCTTAGAAGATCGTTATAAAAATATCCCCATAATTGTTAATGATGGTTTGCATGCGAATATTTTGTCGTCACTTGAAATGGTGGTGGGAGGAGAACGTAAAGTGTGGACATTGCCGGCTGGTAGGGCTGCAATTGTTGATGAGCTTTATGTTACATCAGTTGTTGGTTATGTCCCATTTGGCCGAAGGAAAGAATGTCTAGAGCATTCTCATGGGGCATTTAGCCCGGGCTCGCTAGCGGTATTAAAAAATCATATGCTTAGCATGTGTAATGTTGTTGAAGATAACAAAGCAGGTAGGCCTCAAAAAATATTTTTGCGACGAAACTCAGATACAAGAGCGATGGTTAATTCTAGTGAGATTGAAGAATTATTGATCGAGAAAGGTTTTGTTATTATTGAGACTGATAAGTTAAGTTTCTTAGAGCAGGTCAAATTATTTAACAATGCAAAACAAATTATTTCACCGACTGGAGCGGCGCTAGCCAATGCGATTTTTTGTAAGCCAAAGACCAAGATTGCGGTGTTGATGGGAAAGCATAAAGACATGATATATAGGTATTGGTTAAATATATTAGCACCGCTACAGTTAGACGTTTCTTACGTATTAGGTGAAATCGTTAAAAATCGTGATTTAGGCATCCATGGCAATTTTTTTATTGACCTTAAAGACGTACTAAATTTGTTACAAGAGATAGAGGAATAATGGCTAAAATACACTCCTCGGCAATTGTTTCACCCAAAGCAATATTGGGCAAAGGAACGGAAATAGGTCCTTTTTGTGTCATACATGACAATGTAACAATTGGTGATAGAGTTAAAGTTGAGGCTTATTGTGAGTTAGGAATAGAAACACCTTTAAATGATGGAACGCGATTAACCATTGGAGAGAGCTCTCTAATTAGATCACATTCAGTTTTTTATGAATCTTCTTGTTTTGGCCCAAACCTGACTACAGGCCACCATGTGATTGTGCGAGAGAAAACCATAGCAGGTAAAAATTTTCAAATTGGCACATCGAGCGAAATTCAGGGCGATTGCTCTATTGGTGATTACGTGAGATTTCAGTCAAATATCTTTGTTGGAAAAGAAACCACAATTGGTAACTTTGTTTGGGTGCTACCTCACGTTGTATTTACTAATGACCCCACTCCGCCAAGTAATGTTCTATTAGGTTGTACAATTGAGGATTATGCAAGTATTGCTGCTGCGTCGGTAATTCTTCCAGGTGTGACAGTTGGGCATCATGCTCTTGTCGGAGCTCAAGCATGCGTTACAAAAAATGTGCCACCCAATATGGTGGTAGCTGGTGTGCCAGCACGTGTGATCGGAGAAACAAAAGAAATTAAATTACGAGACGGTTCAGATCGTCCTGCATACCCATGGACGAATCACTTCACTCGCGGATATCCAGACATGGAAACTATCACTTGGTCGGAAGGAAAGGGAGAGAATCAGTGATTGAGCAATGTTCTATTATTGACCTACCCAGGATAAATGACCCTCGAGGTAATTTAACTTTTGTTGAAGGAGCTAGACACATACCTTTTGATATTCGGCGAGTTTACTATTTATATGATGTCCCTGGCGGTGCTGAACGAGGTGGACATGCTCATAAAGAGTTGCAGCAACTAATAATTGCTACATCTGGCTCTTTCGATATTCATATCGATGACGGGATTTCGAAAAAAACTTTTCATTTAAACCGTGGTTATCAAGGGCTTTTTGTTTGCCCTATGATTTGGCGAGAAATCGATAATTTTTCTTCAGGTGCGGTTTGTATGGTATTAGCATCAGAGTACTTCAATGAATTCGACTATTACCGGGACTATAATAAGTTTATAAGTGCGACTAAGAGCGAAGTTGTATGAGACGAGTCCCATTTATGGACCTTTCCCAGCTTCATGAAACTATTCGAGAGCCACTTGATGCGGCTTATCATCGAGTTGTTGACTCTGGCTGGTTTAGTATGGGGCCGGAATTGGAAGCCTTTGAAAACGAATTTGCAGATTATTGTGAAGTTAAATACTGCATAGGTGTTGGGAACGGCCTCGAGGCGCTTCACCTTCTCCTGCGAGCTTATGGCATTGGCCCTGGTGACGAAGTGATCGTCCCATCTAATACTTTTATTGCAACTTGGTTAGCTGTGAGTCAAAGTGGAGCAACGCCTGTTCCTGTTGAACCAAATGAAGATACTCACAATATCAATACAGCACTCATCAGCACTGCAATCACTGACCGTACTCGAGCTATTATGCCAGTGCACCTGTATGGTCAGCCTGCAGATATGGACCCAATTAATGATCTCGCTGAAAAACATGGTCTCATAGTCATTGAAGATGCCGCTCAAGCGCAGGGGGCCCGCTACAAAAACCAGCGTGTAGGATCATTAGGCCATGCTGCCGCCACCAGCTTCTACCCTGGAAAAAACTTGGGTGCACTGGGTGACGGAGGTGCGGTGCTTACAAACGACGAAACAATTGCCAACAAAGTTAGGCAGCTTCGTAATTACGGGTCAAAAGTAAAATATCAGCATGACCTCCCCGGTTACAACAGTCGACTTGATGAACTACAGGCAGCATTTCTTCGTGTTAAATTAGCTAAGTTAGATGCATGGAACGTTCTTCGTAGAGAGATCGCCTGTCAGTACTCAAAACTATTAGCAGATGCAAATGTTAGCTTACCATTTGTTCCTGAATTTGCAGAACCTGTCTGGCACCTTTATGTTATTCGCAACAAACAACGTGATGCATTAAAAGAGCATCTGGAACAACAAGGGGTATCCACCGTTATTCATTACCCTACCCCGCCCCACCTGCAAGCCTGTTATCAGGATTTTCGGGGGCAACATTTGCCCATTGCGGAGATATTAGCAAATGAGGTGTTAAGTTTACCGATATCTCCCGTCCTAGAATCGGTGGAGTTGGGGCATGTCACAAAGAGTATACATAACTTTCTGAACTCTCCTGAAAGTCTTACTAGCTAATACCCATGTTTATTAACGCATTTGACCTGCACACATAAACGAAATTCATATATAGATGGGAGCATACTTTTGCCAGAAGATATTAGTATTGTAATGACGGTATATAACCACGAAGCTACCGTGGCAGAGGCACTTGAAAGTGCACTGATGCAAGAAATGCCCTATAGCAGTGTTATCTATTGTTTGAATGATGCTTCAACGGATAGAAGTGGCGAAATACTAAGTGAATACGAAAAAAAATACCCTGAAAGAATCAAGGTTTACACTAGCCCTGTAAATCAGGGGTTAGGAAAAAAAACAATTCTGTATCATCAGCCACCAGTCAAAGGGAAATATTGGTGCTTACTGCCAGGTGACGATTTTTTGACCTCCCGTGATAAATTAGCTAAGCAGGTAGCTTTTCTGGATAGCCACTCTGATTTCGTTGGGTGTAGTTGCAATACGCTAATAAAAAATGAAGTTACTGGTGACGAAACTCTGATTCAACCAGATAGAAACACGTGGAATCTTTTAGATTTGATTTTGTTAAAACATAAGTATGCATTTTATGTACATACCACAAGTTTTATCTGGCGAAATGTATATCAGGATAAGGAGGGGTTCTTCCCACCACGTTTTGAAAAGGATTGTTTCTATGGCGATGTTATGCTGATGCATTCGATGCTAGGTCGAGGGGAGAAAGTTCAAAATATTCCTGAAGTGATGAGTTGTTATCGTGTTACTGGTCGTGGTGAATGGACCAAAAAATCCGAAGAGGAGCAGGCCAAAATGAATAGTTTATTAGAGGAAAAAATACGGCGTTTAATCCCCATTAAATATAAAATTATTCTTCATTTTCAGGGACTACGACGACGATCACCTATAATCAGAAAACTAATTCCTGGACCCATTAATGTATAAGAACGGTTATGCATCCTATAAAGAACAATCAAAAACCAACAGGTCAGGCAATTTTTAGAAGAATTTATACTTTGTTTTAGAAAGTTAATCTTCCAAATTTCACACAAAAAAGTAGATATGCGAACGTGACGATTAAAGAGTGCGCTAAGCCCTTGACAGAAATAGGAGGATACTTCGGTTTAGAGCTGCCTGATTATGGTGAGCTGTACGCCGATGCAATCAAGTTCCAATCAGGGCGTGCGGCAATTCGGGCGTCACTTGAGTGTAATGGTATAACTCATGTTCTGATGCCTGCGTACATCTGCGACTCTATTATCAAGTCGGCCGTTGACGCTGGTGTTGTGGTTGAAACTTATGAGCTTGATAAGTTTCTTTACCCCCTAAATTTGCCACATAAACTACCTGACAAGTATGCAGTTATTTATGTTAACTATTTTGGCCTGTGCCAAAAAAATATCACACGCTTACTTAACGAGGTGCCGAATGACCAATTGATAATTGACAATAGCCACGCACTATTTTCTCCACATACAGATGCTTTGGCTACTATATACTCGCCTCGAAAATTTGTTGGTCTGCCCGATGGAGGAATACTTAGACATTCGCCTTTATTGAGGATTACTCCCCCTACGGAAGAGGACAATCAATCATTTGAGCGTATGGAGTATTTGCTTACTCGCATGGCTTATTCCGCTCGTGAAGGTTATGCCGGTTTTGACAGGGCTCGAAACTCATTATCTGACACACATCCATTAGCCATGTCTCGGTTGACTCAACGATTGATAAAATCATAGCATGGGACAAGGTAATCGAGCGACGGAGAGAAAACTATACAATTATGGCGCGAATGATGGATGCCCTAAACGAGATGCACTGGGCACTAGGGAAGAACGATGTACCATTATGCTATCCACTTTCTTTGACTGGATGTGAGGTGAATAAGATTAAAAATGAGCTGGCCACTCACAATATTTTTACTGCAACCTATTGGCCAGATGCATTGCAAAGGGTTAAGGCTGAGAGTATGGAAGCGGCTCTTATTAAAGAAACATTATTTCTCCCTATTGATCAGCGAATGGAGCATGCTCAAGTAGAGGCTGTAGGTAAATTGGTCTTAAGGCTAATCGATAAGTTCTCGTCTTAAACTTTCCTACATTTATTCAATTAACATAATTATTGGAATTTACTGATGTCAAAAGAAAACCGATTTTATCCAAAGTTCAGTTATGACGAGCATGCTAGGACTTGTGCCTCAGATGACTTTTTAGGGCAAATTCGGCGTACAGAGAATGGCGTGCCTGTATCGGATGAACAGATACAAATGATTGTTTCGGCAATTAAATCTGGGCTTGACTTCAGTCCCGAAGACGTACTGCTCGAATTGGCGTGCGGCAATGGAGCTTTATCACAATATCTCTTTAATTCATGCAAAGACTATCTTGGTGTCGATTTATCCGAACATCTCATTGCTGTGGCAAAGGAAAATTTTGAGGCGCTTCCTCACTACCATTTCTCAGTACAGGGCGCAGCAGAGTATGTCCGAAATGAGTTACGACCAGAAAAATTCACCAAAATGCTCTGCTATGCAGGTTTCCAATATTTTCCTGACGAAGAGGCAGAAGAGATCCTTTCATCCATATCTAAAAAATTCAATAATATCCAGACTATTTTCATAGGCAATCTCCCAGACAAGAGCCGTGCAGAGGAGTTTTATAAGTCAAGGCAGCCAAGCACAGAAGAGATCTCTGATGGTAATACAGCTATAGGAATCTGGCGCACAAGAGAAGAATTTGAACAACTTGCTGGCAAGTCAGGATGGAACGTGAAATTCTCAACCATGCCTACTGAGTTTTATGCATCATATTATCGTTATGATGCATTGCTTCGCAGATAGGAATCGAATAGGAAATCAACATGGAAAAAAGAGACATAAGGGTTGGTTGGATTGCTGGAATGCCTCGTTCTGGAACAACCTGGCTTTCCCAGATTTTTGCTTCTTCTCCAGATGTCAGATTAAAATTTTGTCCGCTGTTTTCATATGAATTCAAGAATTCTTTGAACGAAAATAGTTCTGCTGATGATTGGTCCAAGCTTTTTGTAAATGTCTATAATACGAACTCAGAATACTTAGATCAAAACTACCTTCGCAATCAGGATCTAGTGCCTACATTTAAGACTAAAAGAGAAAACCCACATAATCTAATTTTAAAATCAACAAGGTTTCACAATTTGATTCCCAATATATTGCGGTTGGATGATCAGGTTCATTTTGTACATATTGTCCGCCACCCTTGTGCAACCATACACTCTTGGCTAACAAATCCAAATGAGTTTCCTCCACATGCTGATCCGATGGCAGAGTGGAGGAGTGGAGAATGCAGAAAAACAGGTGCCGGTGAATTTTGGGGGTTTGATGACTGGAAGAAAGTTACCGCACAGGCTTTGCAGCTAAGAGAGCTTTATCCTGAACGATTTAAAATACTACGTTACGAAGATCTAGTTCAGGGCACAAGGAAGTGCACAAAAGATCTTTTTGATTATTTCGATATAACTTACGAAAAGCAGACCGATGATTTTATTAGGCTTTCACGTAGCAGGCATGACAACAATAAACGATCTGTATTTAAAAAATCTGAAATTAATATAGATTGGGTGACTATGCTTCACCCATCTATTGTGTCTGCATGTATAGACGAGCTGAAGGGTACGGCATTGGAACAATTCCTAGAAGCGCAATAAAATATTATTCCCTTAAACTTACTAGTCTTATTTAATGAAAAAAAAATATAAAATCAAAGAGTTAGCGATACTTGGCGGAGAGAAGTTATTTTCAATTCCTAAATCTACGTCAAATTTATTACAGCCTAGCATCGAGGGGTTTCTAGGTTATTCAAAAACGTTTTTTGATCAAAAGCGGTATACAAACAATGGTCCAAACGTAAAACTTCTTGAGGAACGGTTGGCGGAATTTCATCAGGTAAAGTACTGCGTGACATTTTCTAGTGGCTTCTGGGCTTTGGTTTTGGCAATGCAGGCTTTGGCGTTACGGGGAAAAACAGAAATAATAATGCCGTCACTAACTTATCGACGAATGACGGATATGGCAGCATGGCTTAATCTTAAGCCACATTTTTGTGAGGTAGATCCTGAAACCCTTGCTATGAAAGCGGAGACTGTAATTCCTTGTATCAACGAAAATACAGCAATTATTTTAGGTGTTCACCCCATTGTGAATTGCTGCGAAGTCGAAGAACTAAGTGCGGTCGCCAAGAAGAACAATATACCCATCTTGTTTGATTCAGTTGAATCTGTTTATGAATCAACCTCCTCTGGTAAAGTTGGCCGCTTTGGTAATGCTGAGTGCTTTTCATTACATGCTTGTAAATTGTTTAATGGCTTTGGTGGCGGCTACCTCACGACAAATGATGAAGAGTTGGCGTTAAAGCTGGGTTCTGCGCGTAGCTTTGGTTTTGTTGGTGTGGATTGCGTTGGAGTGGAAGGGGGCATGAATGCGAAGCTGAATGAAATGCACGCAGCAATGTCACTGGCGAGCTTGGATGATGTGGAAAACCAGATCGCCAAAAATAGAGCACGTTACTATACTTATAAGTCATCACTTAGCTCTATTCTTGGAATAAGGCTGTTAGAGTTTGATGAGGAGTTTAAGACTGGGTATAAAAATATTGTAGTTGAAATCCTGGATGATTGGCCCTTAAGCCGAGACGAAACTATAAGTATCCTGAATGCTGATAACGTTTTAGCACGCCCCTATTATTACCCCCCATTGCATAGTAAGCCAATGCAGTATGACTATGTACCTGCGAACCTACCTGTTACGGATAACTTAGCTGAATCGTTCCTCAATCTTCCCTGTGGTCAGCTTGTGTCAAATGACGAAATTGTTGAGATTGTCGAGTTGATACGCTTTATTTCCGCCAATGCAAGAGCAATAAAAGAATCTTTGAGCGAGGTTGAAGGCGCATGAAAGCCATTAATGAAAGCTTCGCAATCTGCGGAGCAGAAGCAGTGTTTAATGAAACTATTCCAGTTGGGCAGCTTTATTTTCCGTCATGGGAACGCTATGAGGCGTCTATGCGTGGCATTTTTGAGCGGCAGTATTATACAAATAATGGCCCATTACTTACAAAGCTAGAAGACAAGCTACAGGAATTTTTAGGTGTCAAGCATGTTATTTGTGTAACCAATGGAACCTTTGGTCTTATGATGGCAGCCGAAGCACTAGAGCTATCAGGCAAAGTTGTTCTGCCCTCTTTTACATTCATAGCTTCTGCGCAATCGTTAAATTGGGCGGGTGTTGAGCCTGTTTTCTGTGATGTTGATCCATCAACTCACCAGATAGCTATTGATCGATTAGATGCACTTGTTGATGATCGAGTCACGGGTATTATGGGCGTGAATTTATGGGGAGGGGCATGTGATCCTGAGGAGTTGGAGCAATATGCGAAAGGTCGGGGGCTGAAACTATATTTTGATTCCGCTCATGCCTTCGGATGTGAGGCTAATGGGAAGAAAATTGGAGGGTTTGGTAGTCTCGAGATTTTTTCTTTCCATGCGACAAAGGTTTTAAGCGCTACTGAGGGTGGATGCGTGTGCACAAATGACGATGACTTGGCTAATCGCTTACGGAGCATCCGGCCAAGTTATGGTGGTGTTACACCAACTGATGTTGTGAAGGTCGCGAATGCCCGAATGTCTGAGGCGCAAGCTGCCATCGCACTGTTGAGCCTTGAAGATTTCGAGGTCAACAGGAAGAATAATGAAAAGCTATTCAGCATCTATGACGAGATGCTGAGCTCTATTCCAGGAATAAAATTGATAAAGCCAGCGGGAGTGACACTCTCAAACTATCAATATGTTGTTTGCGAAATTGACGAAGAGAATTTTGGGATGTCGAGAGACTCGTTAATTGAGGTTCTCAAAGCTGAAAATGTGATGGCTCGGCGTTATTTTTACCCAGGTATACACAATAGTGTTGAATACCGTAAAAGCCTGCCTGACTATGCAGACAGTTTGCCGATTACAGACTACCTTTGTGGCACATGCATACAACTACCTATTGGTGCGATGGTTGATAGTAATTCTGTAGGTGCAATTTGCAAAATTATTGATAAAGCTAATCATAATTCGGATTATTTACAGTCTTTCTTGGCTGAGAGTAAACGATGAGATTAGGTATTATGCAACCCTATTTCTTTCCATATTTAGGGCATTTTTCTCTAATTTCTTCAGTAGATAAATGGATAGTATTTGACGTTACTCAATATACGCCTAAAACCTGGATGAACAGGAACCGTATTTTACATCCGAAAACTGGCTGGCAGTATGTAACCGTCCCGCTTGCTAATTCTTCAATTTCAATTAAAACCTCAGAAGCAAGAGTATTGAATCTGACTGACACAAAGAGATCAATCATTGACAAACTTTCTCACTATAAAAAGACTGCTCCATATTTCCACAAAGTTAACAAGCTTGTTCATCAGGCTTTCGATAATTCTCTGAATGATTCACTCGTCAACTTAAATGTTAGCGCTTTAAGCACAGTTTGTGATTATTTGGGAATTCCTTTTAAATACAAAGTATGTTCGGAGCTTGACCTTAGTTACCCAGAAAATATTGGCTCTGGAGACTGGGCCCCATATATCTGTGAAGCCCTTTGTGCGACTGAATATGTAAATCCATCTTCAGGGAAAGGTATTTTTGATATATCTGATTTTCAGGCGCGAGATATACACCTGTATTTTTCTGAATTTTTTGGATTTAAATATGATACACCCGCATATAATTTTGAACAAAATTTATCAATATTAGATGTCATGATGTGGAATTCGCCAGAAGTTATTTTAGGTGGATTGAAACTAGGAACTAAGTTAGTTAAGGCCAAATAATCAAGATAGCTATACTAAGCATCGTCACCTTGTCCGTCATAGTTTTTCTGTGAAAATGTTATACGATTTTTCCACAAAAAATTGGAATATCATATAACAGAAAACTTCCAATTATGAGGCCTACGAACGATGTAATTCAAGCCGCTAGATTAGCTAACAATTTATTTAAACTAGCAATGTTTCTATTGAACTAAACCGTAAAATTTATTTCCGCTGTATGCCCTGAGAGCCACACAATTGAAATGTAGAACATATAGCTCCATAGACTCCCTAAACGAAACTGCCACCTTATTAATAAATAAAGGTGATGTAGATAAAGCACTGCTATTAATTCATGATTTTGTTGAGCATGTCTTAACTGAGCCTCTTTATGTATCACAGGTCTTCGGCTCTAAAACACTTGATGACCTGTGTCAGCGTATAGGTGAAGTTAATCTATCAAAAAATGTGTATAAAACTGATGAAGAAAACCCTCCTCAACTGAGTCAGGCTACCTTTGTTTATATTGTAACAAAGCTGCAAAAATCTGGTGGCCATACGAGAGTTATCACGGACTTTATCAAATCTAGACCACAGGGACGACATATCATATTATCTACAGAATTGGCTGGAAAATCAGATTCTGGCTGTTTGGTTAAAGAATTTGACGAAAAAATCAACGTAGTGTTAAAACAATCTCCAAAGGGAAATTTTCAAAAAAAATTAACATGGCTGCAGAAAAATCTACTTGAAATCCAGCCCCAAAAAGTCTATTTATTCAATCATCATCAGGACAGTGTTGCAGTATCTGCCATACAGCCCGAAATGAATCTCAATGCCAGCTTTTATCATCATGGTGACCATCACATGTGTTTGGGGGTATATATGTCGTATTTTGAACATGTAGACCCACACCCAATGGGATATCACAATTGCCGGGATGTACTTGGTATCAAAAATACTTATATTCCTTTAACCATCGATGATAAAGGAAAAAGGCCTGGTGACAGGCAATTTTTACGCGATGGAAAACTCATCACCTGTACAGCAGCAAGATCTAATAAGATCGAACAGCCCTACTTCACAAGTTACGTTGAGATGGTACCTAAAATTTTGAAGGCTACAGGCGGCAAACATGTCCACATTGGTAGGCTATCTCCTTGGGCACGTTTAAAAATTTGGAGAGGCCTAAAACATAACGGTATCCCACATGGTCGGTTCATTTATACACCTTGGGTTCCCAGCGTTTGGAAGGCTCTGCACGAATATAAAGTTGACTTGTATATAACATCCTTTCCATACGGAGGTGGGCTTACCTTGATTGAAGCAATGGGCGCAGGCATCTCGGTAGCCTTGCATAGGCATATATTTTCTCGTATTTTGAGTGGGATAGACCTTGCCTATCCCGAGGCTTTTAGCTGGAGAAATCCAAATGAATTGTTGAATTATTGTGTTTCCTTAACTTCTGAAGATCTTGAGAAAACTGGTAAACTAGCCCGCATTCAATATGAAAAATTTCATTCTAGGGAAAACCTACAAAGTATACTTAACGATACCGACCATGACGGCTCTATACCCAATGATTTAGAAGGTACATTTTCTATAGAAAGTGATGAATGGGTTCTTTGGGTAGAACGCCAATTAAATATTAGAGGGATGCTATCAAAAGCGGCCTACCGTACATTTCGAAAGCTAAGATCACTATTGTGAGCACAAAGGTTCTTTTCAGTTATTACTAAATTCTATTAGGGCCCATTATTGGATAGTCTGCTTTACTCAAGAAAAACAGGAATATATGCAGCATCTCGTTATGTTTAAAAAAAATATAGTACCGACATAACCCTACGCAAAAGATACGGCCTCCTTAATGAAATAAACTTTGGTTCAAATAATGAATATAAAAAAGGTAGCAGGTAAAGATGGGCATTGATATTTCAACAATCATTATTAATTACAATGCTGGGAAATTTTTACGTAACTGCGTTGATTCTTTGCTGGCCTCTCCTTTAGAAATTGAAATAATTGTTGTTGATAATGCATCTACAGACAAAAGCCTTGAAACTCTTCCTTCATCACCTCATTTAACAGTTATTAAGAATAGTCTAAATGTAGGTTTCTCAGCTGGGTGTAATGTTGGTTTAAAGGTTGCCAGAGCAGATTGTGTTTTATTTTTGAATCCAGATTGTAGCTTTTCATCTGAAGCCATCACGTATTTGACGAGTTATTTGGGTGCTCATGACCAAGTTGGAATGGTTGGAGGGCTATTAGTTAACCCTGACGGAACAGAGCAAGGTGGCGGGCGCAGAGCTATACCAACCCCCTGGAGAACATTGGTAAGGGCATTGGGTTTAACTCGACTTTCGAACCGCTGGCCGAACTTATTCAAAGACTTCCATTTACACAAACAGCCGTTACCCACTGAACCTATTGAGGTTGAAGCTATCTCAGGGGCATGTATGCTGATAAAACGGAAGGCTTTAGACGATGTAGGGCTTTGGGATGAAGGCTATTTTTTGCATTGCGAAGATTTGGACTATTCCATGCGCTTTCGAAAAAATGGCTGGAAAATAATGTTTTTACCCCAAGCGAAAATTGTGCATGAACATGGCGCTTGCAGCAAGACCAGACCAATCTTTGTCGAATGGCACAAACACAAAGGAATGCTTCGATTTTATAGAAAATTTTTCCGTCAACAGTATCCACACTTACTTTGGGGTGGCGTTGTCTTTAGTGTATGGTTCCGCTTTTTGGTGGTTTCAAACTACCATTTAGTCAGATTAGCTCTAGCGAAAATTGGACTTATAAATGGCTGAAAAGCATGTCGGAGTTATTGGTGCAACTAGCCTAGTAGGAAACTTTGCACTATCGCTCCTAACTAAAAAGAACTATAAGGTCATCGCCTATACTCGGCAGGCCTGTCCAGCTAAAAAAAGCACGATAACATGGCGCCAACTTGGCCACCTAAAAGGGCCTTCCCTTTTACCTAACACCTCTGTACGACAAGAAATTATTCCTCTATGGATCTGTGTCGCACCAATATGGGTATTACCCCAACACTTTAATTTTTTAATAGAAAAAGGGGTTAAACGTATAGTCCTACTTTCTTCTACAAGCCGTTACACAAAAGCTGCTTCTAAAGATAGTGAAGAGCAATCAATCGCCCTTCGCTTGGAAGAATCTGAAGAATTTATAAAAAAATGGGCAAAGGAAAATGATATTGAATGGATTATTTTACGCCCAACCCTAATATACGGCCTTGGGCGAGATAAAAATATTGCTGAAATAACCCGCTTTATCAAAAAATTTGGCTTTTTTCCGCTGTTTGGAAAAGCCCTTGGTTTACGACAACCAGTACATGCTGAAGATGTAGCTATTGCGTGTATTTCTGCACTAGAATCAGCCTCTGCACTCAACTGCTCATTCAATATATCCGGAGGCGAAACCATTACCTACCGTAAAATGTTTTCAAGGATCTTCGATACTTTGGGGAAACATCCCTATTTCATACCCATCCCATTATCTTTATTTAAAATAGCTGTTACATGTTTGAGATTATTACCTCGGTATAGACATTGGTCGACCTCTATGGCTGAGCGAATGAATCAGGATCTTATTTTTGATCATGAAGCCGCAACCAAGGAGTTTTGCTATAAAGCTAGGAAGTTTGCTCCAGAAAAAAAAGATCTAGTCGAGCTTTAAACAAACGCATAAGCCGATGAAGTAACAACATCACAACCCATTTTTTAAATACCCCAAAAATATTTGCATCTTAAACTGGCATTCACCCCCTTGCTTTCCCCCCTCCTATTCCCCATCATTGCCGGTTTGCTTTTGGAAAAACCCTCTCCATGGAAAACATCTCAATTCGCGGCGCAAAGACCCACAATTTAAAGTCAGTTGATCTTGATCTACCCCGCGATAAACTTATTGTAGTCACCGGGCTATCTGGTTCTGGGAAGTCGTCCCTGGCATTTGATACGCTCTATGCCGAAGGGCAGCGCCGCTATGTGGAGTCACTTTCTGCTTATGCTCGCCAGTTCCTCTCTATGATGGAGAAGCCGGATGTTGAGCATATCGAAGGCCTATCCCCCGCTATTTCCATTGAGCAAAAATCTACTTCACACAATCCACGCTCCACAGTAGGCACCATCACGGAGATCCACGATTACTTGCGGCTTTTATATGCCCGTGTCGGTGAGCCTCGCTGTCCGGATCACAATGAACCATTAAAAGCACAAACCATCAGCCAGATGGTGGATCAAGTACTTGCCTTACCTGAAGATTCTAAGTTGATGTTGTTGGCGCCAGTAGTTCGTGGGCGTAAGGGTGAGCATGCCCATATTTTTCAAAGCCTCCGAGCGCAAGGGTTTATTCGGGTTAGAGTAGACGGCTTAGTAGTAGATCTTGATGATGTT
>Ga0255752_10000033_pt1 | contig 142842 bp, 146 predicted proteins | sample 011ome_25_FD_179952 | JGI IMG/M metagenome (GOLD analysis project Ga0255752, IMG submission 179952) | Coastal salt marsh microbial communities from the Groves Creek Marsh, Skidaway Island, Georgia - 011512CT metaG (version 2) | ecosystem: Environmental > Aquatic > Marine > Intertidal zone >...
TGGTTGGACATGGTGCTGGCAGATTGGTGGAGCGGGCCGTACGGCATGTCACTGGCGAATCCAATGTCACCATGGATTCACCGCTATGCCGCTTGCTGCTGTCCGTATTTCTCGAAGAATATGAACCACTCTGCGCCGAAACTTCGGTTCTGTATCCAGGTGCAATCCAAGTGATCCAAACCCTCAAATCGCAGGGGAAGCAGGTTGGATTGGTGACCAATAAACCAAGACGTTTTGTGGATTTAATGTTGCCTGCATTCGATCTTCATGAGGTGTTTGACAGCATTGTTGCAGGGGATGATTTGCCGACGAAAAAGCCGGAACCTGATATGGTACATCACGCGCTGTCCGAATTAGGGGCTGTGCCTCAAAGTGCCTGCTTGGTGGGAGATAGCCAAGCGGATTTGGGCGCCGCGAAAGCATCAGGTGTTGCCTCGATCCTTGTGAGCTTCGGATACGCTGGAGATTTGGATGTTCACACCGCAGGAGCTGACCGCGTGATTCATGAATTGACGGAACTGCTCATTAATGACGCCTGAACAATTTGACCGCTATCGACAATTAGGTCTGACCCGCGTTCCGATTTCAGTCAAACGACTGGCGGATATGGAGACCCCACTGTCGTGCTATCTCAAGTTAGCAGACAGACCCTGGTCCTACCTGTTGGAATCAGTGACTGGTGGTGAGACGTGGGGCCGCTATTCCTGTATCGGATTACCTTCGCGGGAACGGATCGAGGTGAATGGTCCAAGAATCACTCGGTTTGAGCGCGATGACGTTGTAGAGATTATTGAGTGCGATGATCCCTTGGCCTGGATTTCAGACTACCAGGTCCGTTTAGGACAGACACCCGCTTGGGTGATTGATGAGTTGGATTTACCGAAATTCACCGGTGGTCTTGTCGGTTACTTTGGCTATGACACGATTCAGTACGTGGAGCCACGAGTTGCAAAAACACTACCAGCCAATGACCCACTTGGCTCTGCTGATATTTTGTTGATGCGCTCCGATGATGTGGTTGTCTTTGACAACCTATCGGGCATGTTGACATTGATTACGCATGCCAACCCTCAAGAAGCCAATGCTCTTGAGTCCGCGCTGGAACGACTCGACGATATGCTGGATGACTTGGCGTCAGCCTTGGATCCATCGGCATTTTACCCAACTGAGCATGAGCCGATCACCGAAGCGGATTATCAGTACAGCCTCGAAAAAGAAGACTTCAAACAGGCGGTGAAAGCGGTCAAGGAGTACATTCAGGCCGGAGATGTGATGCAGACTGTTTTAAGTCAACGCATCTCAGTTCCTTATGCTGAAAGTCCTCTATCGCTCTATCGAGCGCTCCGCGTCTTAAATCCGTCCCCGTACATGTATTTTTTCAACCTCGATGACACACATATTGTCGGCTCATCACCAGAAATTTTAGCTCGTCTCGAAGATGGGCATGTGTCGGTTCGCCCAATTGCAGGGACTCGTCCGCGTGGGAAAACTCAAGAAGAGGATGTCGCGCTTGAGAAAGATTTGTTGTCTGATCCTAAAGAGATTTCAGAGCATTTGATGTTGATCGATTTGGGCCGAAATGATGTCGGTCGAGTCGCAGAAATTGGATCTGTCGAATTGACGGATCACATGGTGGTCGAGCGGTATTCTCATGTGATGCATATCGTCAGTCATGTCGAAGGGCGTGTTCGTCCTGATGTCAGTGCGCTTGATGTGCTGAAAGCCTGTCTGCCGGCTGGGACATTGTCTGGAGCGCCCAAAGTTCGGGCGATGGAACTGATTAATCAATTTGAACCGGTGCGTCGCGGGATTTATGGCGGTGCAGTTGGTTACTTAGGCTGGTCTGGCAATATGGATACAGCCATTGCTATTCGGACTGCGGTGATCAAAGGCGGCATGATGCATATTCAAGCGGGGGCCGGATTGGTGGCTGATTCGGTTCCTCAATCCGAGTGGATGGAGACATTGAATAAGGGCCGAGCGGTGATACGGGCAGCCAATGCTGCCTTGACTGGATTTCAGGATCTGAAAGGTCCAATGGTGCGGAGCTAGACAATGCTGTTGATGATCGACAATTACGATAGCTTCACCTACAACTTGGTCCAATATTTTGGCGAGCTGGGCGAGACCGTGACCACGATTCGAAATGATCAGGCAACACTGGCGGAGTTGATTGAACTGAACCCAGATCACGTCGTGATTAGTCCAGGGCCGTGCGATCCCGATCAGGCAGGAATTAGCTTGCAGGTCATCGCGCACTTTGCAGGAAAAGTGCCAATCCTAGGGGTCTGTTTGGGTCACCAGGCGATTGGACAGGCATTTGGAGGACGAATTATTCGTGCCCCGAAAGTCATGCATGGTAAAACCAGTCCGATCCACCACGATGGGCAGGGTGTATTTTTGGGACTGAACCAGCCATTGATACAGACCCGTTATCATTCATTGGTGATCGACCCGGCTACCGTTCCAGATTGTCTGGAAGTCACGGCCTGGAGCCACGATGAATTGGATGAGCCTGAGGCGATTATGGGAATTCGACATCAAACATTGACGGTAGAGGGTGTTCAGTTCCACCCTGAATCCATCGCAAGTCAACAGGGCCATGAATTACTGCGGAATTTCCTGGCTGTTCAAGGAGGGCAGTGGTCATGACGATTCAAGAAGCAATTTCAGCGGTTTGTGCAAGACGGGATTTGTATGCTGAAGAGATGATCTCAGTGATGCGCTCGATCATGACCGGAGAGACAACTGACGCGCAGATTGGTGCGCTGTTGATGGGCCTTCGAATGAAAGGTGAAACCATCGACGAGATTGTTGGTGCCGCCAGTGTGATGCGCGAACTCTCACAAAAAGTCGATGTTCCTCAGGAATTTCTAGTGGATACCTGCGGAACCGGTGGTGATGGTGCGAATATTTTCAATGTATCGACTGCGTCTGCCTTTGTTGTTGCAGCCGCCGGTGGTCGTGTTGCGAAGCATGGTAATCGGTCGGTCTCCTCAAAGTCTGGATCGGCCGACGTGTTAGAAGCAGCCGGCGTGCGTCTCGATCTTGATGCCAAGCAGGTGAAAACCTGCATTGAGACCTTGGGTGTGGGTTTTATGTTTGCTCCGGCCCATCATTCGGCAATGCGCTATGCGATTGGTCCAAGAAAAGAGCTCGGCATGCGGACGATTTTCAATGTCCTTGGCCCGCTCACCAACCCAGCGAGCGCTCCCAATCAAGTGTTGGGTGTTTTTGATGAAGCATTACTCACACCACTTGCCGAAGTTCTTCATCGTTTGGGATCGCGGCATGTGCTGGTGGTGCGTTCCGAGGACGGGTTGGATGAGCTGAGTGTCTCAGCGGCCAGTCGCATTGCTGAACTCAAAGATGGGCGGATTCGGGAATATCGAATCAAGCCTCAAGATTTTGATCTGGACATCAGTGAACGTGATGAGCTCATTGTCGAGACTGCAGCTGAATCTCTTGAATTGATTCAAATGGCACTGACAGCTGATGATCATCCGGCATCTGACATTGTTGCGTTAAATGCTGGCGCTGCCATTTATACCGCCGGATGCGCGCATTCATTAGAAGATGGTGTTGAAGCGGCTTGGGAAGTGATGGAATCCGGTGAGGCCATGGAAAAATTGGATGCCTTAGCGCGTTTAACTCAAGAATTAAAAGGTGACTAACCCATGAGCTGCTCGACGACGATTCTCGATCGAATCATTGCCAGAAAACGTCAAGAAGTCAGTGACCGACAAGACAACCAAGCCATTGAGGCGTTGTATGAACGCATTCAAGACCAAGATGCTGTTCGGGGATTTACTGGACGGCTTGTGACTCAGGCTCAATCCAAACAATCGGCGGTCATTGCTGAAATTAAGCGCGCGTCTCCATCGAAGGGGTTGCTCCGGGCGGATTTTCAGCCGGCTCTGCATGCAACTCAATATGAGAGAGCCGGCGCAACTTGCCTTTCAGTGCTGACCGATCAGGATTTTTTCCAAGGATCAGATGCTGATCTCAAGGCCGCGCGGGGCGCTTGCCAGCTCCCGGTGATTCGAAAAGATTTCATGATCGATCCCTATCAGATTGTTGAATCAAGAGCCTTGGGTGCTGACTGCATATTGTTGATTGTGTCTGCGCTTGATGATGCAAAACTGGCGGTACTTCACGAGACAGCACTGTCTGTAGGTCTCGATGTATTGATTGAAGTCCATGATGAACGTGAACTCCATCGGGCGCTTGCATTGGATAATCGATTGATTGGAATCAATAATCGAAATCTACATACCTTTGAAACCAAGCTTGAGGTGACCCTTGATTTGCTCGATCAAATGCCTGACGACAGACTCTTGATTACTGAATCCGGGATTTTGCAACCTCAAGATGTTCAGCTGATGCACTCTCATGGCGTTTATGGCTTTTTGGTGGGAGAGGCCTTTATGCGGCAGCCAGACCCTGGTGTCGCCTTGACGCATTTGTTTGAGGATCTCGCTTGATCCCTTGGTTGGTTGGACTTGGTGCCGTCATTGTTTGTGGTCTGAGCTGGTATGCCTGGTCTCTGACCTCACAGTTACAATCGCTTGAAAACAAGCGGTCCAAGGCAAAACAAGACGCGATGGTGGGTATCAAGGTGTTGATTGATTCCTATTTAGACAATCAAGTGGATCGGTCCGAATGCTTGTTGCGGATGCGCGTTCTGTTGGATGCGCACCATGCCGACTGGTTGGCGACGCTTGAGTTGCCTCGGTTTGATGAAATCAGTCAGGCAATCTTGGCGATGCCCTTTGGTGAAGCGCGCCAGCAGATTGACGCATCGACGCGACGCGAGCATGATGCTGCGCGACGACAATTGTTACAAATACATGAGGCTGAGCTCGAGTCTGAGTTGCGGCGATTAAAGGAATGGGTGAATCGATGAAAGCACGTGTTTCCTGGCACCAGGATGTTTCATTTGTTGCAGAGAGTGGATCTGGTCACGCCATGGTCGTCGACGGCGCACCTGAACATGGTGGTCGAAATATTGGCCCTCGCCCGATGGAGTTGATCCTCATGGGTCTCGGAAGTTGTGCGAGCTTTGATGTGATCGCCATTCTGAAAAAGCAGCGTCAAGCGATCAAGACATGTGAGTGTGTGCTGGAAGCTGAACGTGCAGATGCGGTTCCTGCTGTGTTCACCAAAATCACGATGGACTTTCAGGTGTCAGGTGACAGCCTTGATGCCGGAAAAGTCGAGCGAGCAGTGGCTTTGTCAGCAGAAAAGTATTGCTCTGCGTCAAAAATGCTTGAAGATGCAGGCGTTGAACTGACACATCGAGTCACCTTAACCTCGTAGTGGTGAATTTGCGGTTGGTCGTCAGTCGTTGTTTGACAAATCACCGATCGATGCATGGAGTTTGACTCCGTCCATGACAGATCACGACTAAACGCGTTCTGCAGTTTTAGTCATGAGTTTTGCACCTTCCCACATCAGTCGCCGGACGGGGGTTGGTAACTGTTGACCACCTTGGTCTAGCGCTGTTTGTCCATGGCGGATTTCGTCATCCAGCATCTGCTGCAGAATCTGACGGGATGCGTGATCACTGGCAGGAAGCCGCTGAAGATGGTCGCGGAGGTGACGTTCGACGTTCTCTTCGGTGGCATGCACAAAACCCAGTGATACTTTATCTGAGACCAAGGCAGCTCCAGCACCCAAGGCAAAAGACACTGAATACCACAGGGGATCCAAGATACTCGGTTTGGCATTGAGTTCATGTAACCGCTCTCGACACCAGGCGAGGTGATCCAATTCCTCTTCGGCGGCTTTGGACAATGCGGTTCCGGTGGCTTCATCAGAGGCAAACAGAGCTTGCCCGTTATAGAGGCCCTGAGCACAGATTTCACCGGTATGATTGACCCGCATCAAACCACCAGACACTCTGATCTCATCATCTGTCATGGGATCCGCCAACGCACCTCGTGATGGAGATGGGAGTTGCGGCTCAGGTTTGACTCGTGCAACTGTTCGCAACAGGCCATCGAAGCCATGAATCAGACGATCGATCGTATTCAACGGTGAACCCCCAGGTGCATGCCAAATGACTGCCCAAGATCCCGGACTTCTCTGACCATCCGCTCTGGTTCATCAAGCCGTAAGACATGGGTCGAGGCTAATTCCTCAAAATCTAAATTCGCCTGAGTGGCACTCTCTTCATCGGTTAGGATGCCAAACAGTAATCCATGCGATTCGGCCAATCGTTTGAATCGCTCACGATCGTCAGGATTCTCAAAACCACCAGAGACGACCACTGGGAAGCCGGCTCGTAACGAGAGTTCAGCCAGTTCGACCAAATGGCGATAGGTTTTTGGAGCGGTATTTTCTTGACCACCATAGAGCCGTTGACGCTCAAGATCTGAGCGCAAACGGATCATGCCAAAATCATCAATCAATTGGTGGGTTAGGCTTTGGCGAATATCGACGTCAAGACCGAGCGTAATTAACAGCACCCGCGGCCGGATAGTTGTTGCATGTTCGGCCATGACCGCATACCGACGATAACGCGCCACTGGAGAGGTGTCGGTTTCCGTTGGGAGAACAGGCGCGTTGAGTTCCAGTAAACATTCTTTGGCTCGGACCATCGCGCGATAGGCTTGGTACCCTTGATAGACCCAGAGTGCATGATAATCACCACTCAGTTCGAGATAACGATTGAGTAGGTGCCAGGCTGAGGCAAAATCGTCGCGCGCTTCAAGATCCACCGTCAAAAACGCGATCTCACTAATCACATCAATCCAGCGGAACTCGGCGCGGTATTCAATGCAATCGAATAACCGAATCTCACGAGACTGAGTTTCAACCACGTTACCCAAATGAAGATCACCATGGCATTCTCGGATCATGCCCAAATCTTTCCGCTCGGCAAAGCGAGGCCACAATCGCTTGAGGTATTCGTGCGCCCAGGCCTCGAGTTGCAACAGTTGGGCTAAATCCTTCGCTTCCGTCAGTCGGGGCCTGACCTGATCAAAATTCAGTTGCGCAGGGACATAGAGTGAATTGGGCTCACCAAAAGGCATCTCGATCCCCGAGACAGGGGCTTTTGCGTGCAGGTCGAATACCGCTTGGCAGAGCTTCTCCAAGCGCTCATGATTCAGCCCTTCTGCATTGTGGATTTCATCTAAGGTGTTTTTGGGATCGAATTGATGCATTTTGACGGCATATTCGATGGGCTGCCCCTCGCCTTGACCAACCTGGATTCCAGCCTCAGTTTGATAGATGCCAACCACATCAATATAGAGTTCACTAAAACTGCGTTGGTTGAGTGTGAATTCGCTGTGACAAAGTTCGTGTCTGGATTCGAGGCTGCTGGCATCCAAGAAATACAGATCAACCGGCTTTTTAATTTTGTACGCAAATTGACCGGTGAGAAGGATCCAGGCGAGATCAGATTCAATCACTTCGATCGTTGTCACGGCATGCGGATAGCATGATTGATGTCGCAATGCGTCAATGAGCGTCTCGCTCACCTCGTCCTCCCGGTATACTGGCGCCCATGAAACGATGGTGGCACCTGTTTTTGAAACTTTCTCTTACCCTACTGGTAGCAGTGGGGTTGGGTCTAGTCTATCTCAATGCGCATCTAACACGACAATTTGAATCGTTGTCTTGGGCAGTGGGCGCGAAAATCTTTGCGAGACCGCTGGAGTTGTATCAGGGTGCACCTTATACGCTGGATCAAGTCCGATTCGAGTTGGACTTATTGAATTATCAGATTGTCAAGGGTCGCCCGGGTCAAGGCCAATATCAGCTCGACGACCAAGGGATTCAGGTAGGAATCCGAGGTCACGCGTTTCCCGATGGCGTTGAGCCCGATCGTTTTGTTCGGATTGATTTTGCGCCGCGTCAGGTCAGCGCGCTGGCCGATGGACGAGCGCAACCACTTGACATTATTCGCTTCGAGCCACTTGTTCTGGCGCAATTATCCGGGGCGCATGCCGATCGAGAGATCATTCGATTAAATGAGTTACCGCCGCGCTTTGTTGATTTATTGATCGCTGTTGAAGACCGTGGATTTTACGATCATGCTGGGATTTCAGTCACTGGGATTCTGCGTGCAGCTCTGAACAATGTATTGGCTGGGCGATTTGCGCAGGGCGGAAGTACTCTGACGCAGCAACTGGTGAAGAACCTTTACTTAACCCGAGAACGCACCTTGTCCCGAAAAGCGCTTGAGGCGATTTATGCAATCTTGATTGATGCTGGGTTTTCTAAAGAACGGATTCTTGAGGCTTACGTCAATGAAGTGTTCTTAGGACAGTGGGGCAATCGTGCGATTCATGGGTTTGGAACAGCGTCCCAATTTTACTTTGGCCGTCCAATCAACGAGCTCTCACTCAGCCAGCAGGCTCTGCTCATTGGCTTGATCAAAGGACCGAGCGCTTTGAATCCTCGACGGTTTCCGGAGCGAGCGATCGAGCGTCGAAATTTGGTGCTGACGTTGGCGGCATCCCAAGGGGTGATTACGCAGACAGCCGCGGAAGCAGCCTCGAAGCGCTCGTTATCGGTGCCAAAGTCACCAGCTGATCGTATCGGCCGATTCCCCGGCTATGTGTCAGTAGTTCGTCGTGAATTGACTCACGATTACAGCAGTAAGCAGTTGACCATGGCTGGCCTGAAGATCTACACGGCGCTGGATCCTCAAGTGCATCGAGGACTTGTCGAAGGACGGAAACAGAGTTTGGCTCGATTGCGGGATATCGGTCTTGATGCAACAGCTGAAGTTCAGCTCGGCGCCTTGGTCGTCGATATTCCGACCGGTGAAATCCAAGCAGTGTTAGCGGGGCGCGATCATCGAATCGGTTTCCATCGAGTACTCGATGCGCGCCGTCAAATTGGGTCACTGGTGAAGCCCTTTGTCGTTGCCGCGGCGATTGAACAAGACACAGACCTGCATGCCGGCAGCTTAGTTCGTGATGAAGCGGTGTCCATTCTCGATGATCAAGGAGCGGTCTGGGCACCGAAAAACTACGATCGGACCGAACAAGGCGTGGTTCGTCTTGAAACAGTGATCGCAAACAGCATCAACCAAGCGACTGTGCATCTGGCATTTGGGGTCGGTCTCGATCCGATCCTTGAGCGACTGCAAACCTATGGGATTCCGGTTGGGCCAACCAAACCGCCTGCGACGGTGCTTGGGGTATCTGAAATGTCGCCCTATCAAGTGGCGTCACGCTATCAAGGATTGCTCAATCAAGGACATTTAGCACCATTGAAGGCGGTTCGGACGGTTGTGGATGAGACAGGCCGTACGCTGAGCAAACGGCCATTTCAATCAAGTCGGCTGATGACAGCACGCGCGGCAGTTCAAGTGGATCACATGATGCGAGTCGGTGCCAAAGTGGGCACGGGACGGGCCTTCGGTTCCCGCTATGCAGAGGTGATGGCATCGAAAACAGGAACGACCGATGATGGTCGTGACGCATGGTTTGTCGGCGCAGATGGTCGCAGACTCGGTGTTGCTTGGGTTGGATTTGATGACAATCGAAAAGCCGGTTTGGTGGGATCCGTGGCGGCACTTCCGGTGATCACTGACGCCTTTCAGTACGTCCAGAGAAGCAACCGATCCAGCACATTACCGAATGGATTACGCTACAGTTGGATCAATCAATCGGGACAAATTGTCGATCAGTCGTGTGAAGGTGCCGAAAAGCGTCCGTTACCGATAGACTATCCCGAGGCGAGGGCAGGTGATTGCGGCGCTGGTGATTCTGATTCGCAAGATGGTCGCTGGCTGAAAAACTGGTTTGGAGGATGATAATGCGGCTTTGGTTGAGTGTGGTCTGTATGGCTTTTGTGGTTGGGTGTACTCAGACTCCGGTATCAAGGCCTCCTGTGGTGGATGCTTCATGGCGTGCCAATGAGGATGACCGGGTTGTCTCTTCAACTCGTGTCATTTCGATGTCTTCGCCAAATATCCAGCGGGAGAAAGATGAGCGCAATGAAGTGACACCGATTGAGCCGATCGCCAAAATTGAGCCGATCGACCAACCGAAACAGCAAACCGAAATCCCGCCTGCGGTGTTGTCACTGCTGGAACAGGCTGATCAATTGAAGACAGCGGGGGATTTAGCCGGTGCATCCTCCCGCCTAGAGCGTGCACAGCGGATTGCTCCAACAGAGCCGGAAGTGTATTTCCAGTTATCCAGTTTGCGCCTGGAGCAAGGAAACCATGAAGACGCGATGAATATCGCATTGCAAGGCGTCGACTTGTCAGGCACCGATCAAGCCATGAAACGTGATCTTTACACAGTGATCGCGAGGGCGCGTGACGCGCTTGGTGATTCGGCTGGGGCGACTGAGGCGCGCCGGCTAGCGCGCGCAGCCGGTTCTTAGAGAGCCTGTAGAGATTCTCGAGCAGCGGTCAAGGTGTCATTGATGACTTGGTCGCTGTGGGTTGATGAAACAAATCCAGCTTCATACATCGATGGCGCCAAATACACCCCTCGGTCCAACATCAGGTGGAAGAAGCGTTTGAAAATTGCTTCATCGCAAGCGGTGACCTCAGCAAATGATGTGACTGGACGCTCGGCAAAAAATAACCCAAACATCCCGCCGCGACTCACACCTTGCATCGCGACTCCGGCTTCCTGCGCCACTCCCATCATTCCGTTGACGAAACGCTCAGTGGTGGCGGTGAGTGCTTCATAGAATCCCGGTACCGATAGCTCTGATAAGGTCGCAATCCCTGCAGCCATCGCCACCGGGTTCCCTGATAAGGTGCCTGCCTGGTAGATGGGTCCAAGTGGCGCAAGCATATCCATCATATCCTGACGCCCACCAAAGGCGCCGACAGGCATTCCGCCACCGATAATTTTTCCAAGACACGTTAAATCAGGCTTGATTTGCGTTAGCGCTTGCGCACCACCCTTGGCGACACGGAAACCAGTCATGACTTCGTCAAAAATCAAGACGACACCGTATTGATCGCAGAGGGATCTCAAGCCCTCCAGGTAGCCCGGCTTTGGTAGGATCATATTCATGTTACCGGTGATTGGCTCAATGATGAGGCATGCGATGGAGTCGCCTTGTTGTTCGAATAATGCTTGAGCAGCATCGAGATTATTGAATGGAAGATTCAGGGTGTGCTTCGCCAAATCTGCTGGAACACCTGGGGAGCTCGGCACACCAAATGTGAGTGCACCTGATCCGGCCTTGACCAATAAACTATCGGAGTGGCCGTGATAGCAGCCCTCAAATTTGACAATGGTGTCACGGCCGGTGAATCCGCGTGCCAGACGAATCGCACTCATGGTGGCTTCGGTCCCGCTTGAGCAAAAGCGGAGTTTTTCAATGGATGGAAAAAAGGTTTTTACCAGTTCCGCCATGTCCGTTTCGATCGCTGTTGGTGCACCAAATGACAAACCATTTTCGATAGCATCTCGGACAGCTTGTAGCACTCTTGGGTTCGCGTGACCGGCAATCATTGGTCCCCAACTGCCGATGTAGTCAATGTATCGTTTTCCATCGGCATCAAAGAGAAACGGGCCTTCAGCCTTACTGAAGAATAGCGGCGTTCCGCCGACTGCACGAAACGCTCGAACAGGAGAATTCACTCCACCTGCGATGGATTGACTGGCTCGAGCAAAAAGTTGTTCTGATTTGGACATCACGATTGTTCCTTAAAATAATTCTGAGAGCCGACGCGCTGCCTCACCGATCTCTTTGGCCCTGAATACGGCTCCGGAGACCGCTAGCATCGCAACTCCGGTATCTAAAACTTGTCGCCCATTATCTAGGGTGATTCCGCCAATTGCGACCGTTGGAATGGCGCACTGTGACACTAAGTCCTTGAGCTGGTGGAGGCACAAGCCTGAGGCTTGGGGTTTGGTGTCTGAATCGAACAGTCGGCCAAAGGCGCAATAACTGGCGCCGTCAGCCACTGCCTGTTCCATGAACTCCTGTGAGCCATGACAGGTTCGCCCAAGTAACGCATGTGGCCCCAGCGATTGGCGAGCATTGAGCAGTGATCCATCCCCTTGTCCAAGATGCGCGCCATCGGCTGCCAGGACTTTAGCGATACTCACTTGGTCGTTAATCAAGCAGGGCGTGAAGTTACGACGACACGCCTCGAGCACCGCCTCGGCGAGCGCGAGATACAAGCCTGAATCGGTCGTTTTATGCCGAAACTGCACCAGCCGAGATCCTCCGGCGACTGCCTCATCGACCTGTCGATAAAGGAGCTCGGGATCTGTAATGGATGCGTCAGTGACGACATAAAGGCCTCGCATCAAAATGGCTTAACAATCACCAAAATGACAATGGCAATCAAGCTGACAACAGGCGCTTCGTTAAACCAGCGATACCACACATGACTGCGTGTGTTGGTATCATTGTTAAAGGTTTTGACGATTTTCATGCACCAATGGTGGTAACCGAGGAGTAACACCACGAAAGTCAATTTGGCGTGCATCCATCCCTGACTCATGTATTCGGGGACCAACATGATCAACCAAACGCCAAGAGCCACGGCAACTACCATCGATGGCGTCATGATGCCGTTTAACAGCTTCCGTTCCATGATTTTGAAGCGTTCGATACCGGCTGTATCGGTGGCTTCTGTCATCGCGTGATAAACAAACAGCCGGGGAAGATAAAATAACGCCGCGAACCAGGTGATGACCGCGATCAGGTGGAATGCTTTAATCCAAAGGTACATATTGCCTCCTGTTATGGAGACGGGAGTACACCAAGTCTGTCAGCGAAAGGCAAGGTTAGTCGCGTTCTTGGTGCCTGACCATTGATTGAACGTCGATGACAGCCTTAAATAAGTCACCTTCATTAATCACGCCTAAGAGTTCTCGATTCTGTTGATCGATGATCGGGACAGACTCACCCACAAAATCACTGACCACATGCATGGCGTGTTGCAGTGAGTCATCTACATGCAGCAAGAGGGGGTCGGCGTCAGCAAATTGGAAAACCGTTTGGTCGCCAGCTTCAATGGCTTGGTGCACGGACAGTTTCGCGGCTAATCGTCCAGAATCTGACACCACATAGGCCTCGGTCTGTTGTTTTTCCCGCATCAAGGACAATGCCTCATGCCCGGTCGAGGTCTCAGACACTGCCACAAAATCGTCGCTTAAGTGAGGCTCAAGTGTGTGTTGGGAAAGGGCGATCGCCTCTCGACCCTGTGCCAAATCAATTCCACGATCGAGAAGCTGTCGATCGAAGAATGAGTGACCAAAGAGACGGTGGGTGAGTAGCATGGACGCCATTACAGCCATTAACGCGGCGACGGCATAGGCATAGGACTGAGTCAGCTCGAGTACGATCAAGACGGCGGCCACTGGTGCACCGATGACGTTGGCAGCGACAGCTGCCATGGCTGCAATACTGACCGCCACGCTTAAATCCGGGACGCCAAGAATCATTGCCAGTTGGGCGACGATCCCGCCGGCCGCAACACCGACAAACAATGCGGGAGAAAAAACGCCTCCAAACAATCCAAAACCAATACAGAGCGCTGTCATTGCAATTTTGACGACGAGCAATAACAGCAGCGCTGGCATTTGGTAGGCGCCGTCGAGCATGGCATTAATTGTACTTATCCCCAGTCCAAGAATTTCTGGAATCCAAATTCCGACAAGGCCACAGATGGTGGCAGCGGTCAGGATCAGTCGCTCAGCTGACCAACCGGTTTGCTTGGCAAATGCAGCCGATCGTCTCAGGGCTTCCATATAGATAATCGCGGCAAACGCGATGATGGGGCTTGCGATAATTAATACCGGTATCAGCGACACAAGATCGGGTGCTGATGACGAAATTTCGAAAGTTGCTGAATGTGAGAAAAACGCCTGACTGACCGCGGATGCAGTGACTGAGGCGATTGAGATTGGGGCAATCGCCCGCACCGAAAAATGACGCAAAATCGCTTCATGCGCAAAAACAATTCCTGCGATTGGAGCCCCGAACCCTGCGGAAATGGCGGCTGCCACACCACAACCTAAGTACACCTCATGTGATAGTCTCGAAGAAACGAAGCGTTTGACTACGATCCCGAGCGTGGCTCCAAAGTGAACCAAAGGCCCGTATTGTCCCACGGATCCACCACCAGCAGCACTGGTAAATGCAGTGAGGGTTGATGCAATACCGTGCTTGATATCTAAGGGTTCTTTGGATTGTTGAGCATGGTAAATCGAATCTGCTGGACCATGCCAGCGGACGACCCCAAAGACCCGGCGGATCAAAATGACGAAAGCCGCAGCGATCCACAAAAAGATGAGACTTGTTAGTTCAAATTGACTACCGGCAAGCGTGATTTCGAAGATGGAATGATTTTCACGAAGTGCGGTGAAGAACTGAACGCCAGAGACGTAGGCATTCGAGGTCCAAGCGATAAGTGTTCCAATCAGCCCTCCAATACCAAAAACAATCAGCAATTCGATGCCGGTATCTTTGATACGACTCTGCATAGACTTCCCCTGTCGAGTGCGTTTTGATGTCAGTTTGGCGTATTATGCGCGCAATTATTGGATGGATGGAAATCGTAAGTGAAACGCATAGGTATTGTGGGTGGCACAGGATATACAGGTGTTGAACTGTTGCGGATGCTGGCTTCGCATCCTGAGGTCGAGGTGAGCTGTCTGACGTCTCGTTCTGAGGCTGGGAAAACTGTGGCTTCGTTATATCCGTGGTTATCGCATAATCAGCAGCTGAGTTTTGAAGAGCCGTCAGTCGATGCATTAGGCCACTGTGATTTAGTGTTTTATGCAACGCCCAATAAGATAGCGATGCATGAGGCTCGCGATCTACTCGAACGTGGCGTTCGAGTAATTGATTTGGCGGCGGATTTCCGATTCAGTGATCCGGCGGTGTGGGAGTCAGCGTACGGTGGACTCCATGGTGCGCCAGACCTCATTGATGAAGCCGTGTATGGATTGCCTGAAAAATATCGTCATTTGATTGCCGATGCTCGGATAGTCGGAAACCCAGGATGCTATCCCACGGCCACCGCTCTCGCCCTGATGCCCCTGGTTGAGGCCGGTGCGTTAACGCAGTCACATGTGATTGTCGATGGAAAAAGTGGAGCGTCCGGTGCAGGACGGTCGGCGCGCACTGACCTGATCGTGGCAGAAGCGTCCGACAATTTTCATGCCTATGCCGCCGGTGGTCATCGCCATGCTCCGGAAATGGCCCATCAACTCTCAAAAATGGGTCAGGAAGTGACGATCACTTTTGTTCCGCATCTCTTGCCGATGATCCGAGGCATTGAAGTCACCGCTTACGTCTCCACATCATTATCATTGGACGAAGCGCGGGTGCTGTTCGAAAAGCGGTATCAGGACGAGCCATTGGTGTCGTTGGCGTCCGCTGGCGAGCACCCTGAGACCCGATGGGTTCGAGGATCGAACCGCTCGGTGATCGGTCTTTACCAACAGCAACCAGGACAGTTGATCATCTCGAGTGTGATCGATAATCTGGTCAAGGGCGCGGCCGGGCAGGCGATTCAGAATATGAATTTAATGCTCGGGCTTCATGAGTTTGACGCGCTTTCATTGTATGCATTGAGTCCGTGAGATGTTATGACTGAAGTATTTGTTCCGACCCCGATTCATTTGACTGAGCGTGCTGTTTCGAAAGCGAAGGAGCTGATCAGTGGTGAGGGAAATCCTGATCTGCACTTGCGAGTATTTGTCACCGGTGGCGGTTGCTCGGGATTCCAGTATGGATTCAGTTTTGATGAAGAGCATCAAGACGATGACACTGAGGTAGTGAAAGATGGTGTCACTGTGGTCATCGACGGGATGTCCTATCAATACCTTGTTGGTTCAACCGTGGATTATTCTGAATCACTGACTGGTTCTCAGTTTGTGGTTGAAAATCCGAATGCGTCGAGCACCTGCGGGTGTGGAGCGAGTTTCAGCCTTTAGTGGGATGGATGATTGATCCGAGGACGCCTGGCGCCGCTGACCCAGTGATCAACGTGGTTGCCAGTGGTTGGCTATCGACGCATTGAAGCCCTAGCCAGCCAAAACAGGCGGCCTCAACAAAATCAGGATCGATGGCAAAGGCGTCGGATGTCACGACTAATGGGTCGACGGTGTCATCAAGTGCGTCCATTAAGTGCGTGTTATGCACACCGCCCCCGCAGACCACGAGAATATCAACCTCTTCAGGAAGCGCTTGATTCACGAGGGTGGCTGTTAGCTGATTCAGTGTGGCTTGCACGTCTGCTGCACTGATGGGGGGCAACTGATCAAGCATCTGTTGAAGCCATGATTGAGAGAAATACTCGCGCCCCGTGCTTTTCGGTGGCCTCTGGGCGAAGTATGGGTCTTTGAGAAGTTGGTCTAGCAAATTCTGATGCACAGAACCTGATGCCGCGTACGCTCCGTTTCGGTCAAATGCCTGATTCTGAGACCGCTGATGCCAGCCATCCGATAGGGTATTGGCCGGTCCAATATCCCACCCACTCACAGGTTGGCCAGGGACTAATAACGAAATGTTCGCGATCCCACCCAGATTCAAGACAGCGACATTTTCTGTTTCGCGCTCGAAGTGCAGTTGGTGAAAGAGTGGAGCCAATGGCGCTCCTTGGCCACCGCGAGCCATATCACTCCGTCGAAACTGGTGTGCGACTGGAATCCCTGTTGTTTCTGCTAGGTATTCTGCAAATCCAATCTGCAACGTGGATCCAAGGTCAGGGGCATGCCAAAGCGTTTGCCCGTGGAATCCGATAACAGAGATGGATTCGTCAGTGGCTTTGATTAACTGCTGACATTGTTGCGCCACCACTTCGGTGTATTGATGTTCGAGGGCGAGAAGCTCGTGGATATTGGTATGTCCGGTTTCAATCATGCGTTTGAAGCCATCACGGACGAGTGGAGGGAAGGCTGTACTGAGCGTTGAGACGACCTCAACTCGATTGCCATGACCTGTTTCTTTCACCACGCAGGCATCCAGTCCATCCAGACTGGTACCACTCATCAGTCCGATGGCGGTGCGCTGAGTGCTAGCGGGTGGTGGTGTTTTGAAAAGCCAGTTCAGCATTACTTCGCTGAGCGCTCAATGAGGCAATTAGTGGTTGTGCGATCGGCTCGAAGCGTGCAATTTCGCCTCGAGGAAGTGATTTCGCTTTGGGAAGTTTTTCGAGAATGGTGCGCGGATTTCGATGGACTCCGCTGACAATGAACTCGTAGTGGAGATGGGGTCCAGTCGCCAATCCACTCATGCCGACATAGCCGATCACTTGGCCTTGTTTCACTTTTTGGCCTGACTTGAATTTGCCGTATCTTGATAGGTGGGCATAGCGTGTCTCGATACTGTTTCCGTGCTTAATGATGACCGTGCGGCCGTACCCGCCCTTCGTACCACGGAAGGTGATCTTGCCATCACCAGCTGCGTAGATCGGTGTTCCCGTTGACGCCGCGTAATCGGTCCCTTTGTGTGCACGCATTTTGCCGAGTATCGGATGCTTGCGCGCAAGTTTGAAGTTGGAGCTGATACGTCGGAAGTTCAGTGGTGCGCGCAAAAATGCTTTGCGCAAACTCACACCGTTTTGATCATAGTATCCAGTGTCTCCCTCGGTGTCGGTGTAGCGAACAGCGACAAAGGATTCGCCTGCGTTGATGAATTCAGCCGCCAGAATGTTGCCATATTCGATAAATTCGCCATCCAAATAGCGTTTTTCGAAAGTGACGATGAATTGATCTCCTTCGCGAATTTCATAGACGAAATCGATCACGTGTCCGTAGATATCAGCAAGCTCCATGATCAAGTTATCAGGAAGGCCAGCACGAGCACCGGCTAGAAATAATGAGCTATTAATCGTCGCGTTGGCGTGCTCAATGTAGATTTCGGCTTCGCGATGTTGTTGCTCGATCGTCCAACCGCGGTCTGAGTGTTTTGCGACAGTTTGGTCAAAAGGAGAGTGAATGACGGCGAGCTCCGCAAGGGCGTCGTCATTGTTGTAACGAAATTCCACGGTTTGTCCGACGTTGAGTTTCGACACGCGATTGTCTGAATCTTCCGCTTGAGTTAACGCATGTAGCAGTGTTGGCGAAAGACCCTGACGATTAAATAGACGGGACAGTGAGTCGCCTTGGTTGACGCGTTCGCTTCGGATTTCCAGCCGAGGCGCCTGCGCAGCTGGCTTTGTCATTGCTTCTGTGAATAAGGAAAGCGCAGGGATTGGCATCGCTTGATCCGTGTTGGATCCGGTTTCACCAGTCGTTGGCCAGACCACTAAAACGGTCACAAAAATCACAGAGCTGACGACGCCGAGAACGTGAATTCCCGGAAACGGATGACATATCGCGTCTAAGCGATTGATAAGGTTGCGCATTCGTATCCCAACAACTGGTTTCGGTGAGTGTACACAAATCAAATGCAGGTTGCATATAAAAAAAGAATGGAGGTTATGTACACTATGGCGCTTTCAAACATGAGTCGAGAGTACCTATGGCAACAGTGGACGGGCGTGATCTTCAGGATGCAGTTGATCTGATTTCGCGCGGGGCGGACGAAATTCTTCCTCTGGATGAGTTAAAGGTCAAGTTAGACAGCGGGCAGCCGCTGAAGATCAAAGCAGGCTTTGATCCAACGGCGCCAGATCTGCATCTGGGGCATACGGTGTTAATCAACAAGCTTCGCCAGTTTCAGGACCTCGGGCATGAGGTGATCTTCTTAATTGGTGACTTCACCGGCTTAATTGGAGATCCGACCGGGAAGAATCAAACGCGACAGCCTTTAACAGAATCCCAGTTGATGCAAAATGCTGAGACCTATGCGGCGCAAGTGTTCAAGATTCTAGATCGCGAGAAAACGCGTGTTGAGTACAATAGTCGTTGGATGAATGATCTGAAGCCGCAAGATTTTATTCGCTTGGCAGCAAAGTTAACGGTGGCCCGCATGCTTGAGCGAGATGACTTTAATAAGCGCTTTAAGTCTGAGCAGCCGATTTCGATCCATGAATTTTTGTATCCATTGATGCAGGGTTACGATTCTGTGGCCCTTGAGGCTGATGTCGAGCTTGGGGGTACGGATCAGCGCTTTAATCTCTTAATGGGTCGCGAGTTGCAACGGGATGCGGGTCAGAAGCCACAAACGATTTTGATGATGCCGATCCTTGAAGGCTTGGATGGTGAGAAAAAAATGTCCAAATCGCTTGGTAATTATGTCGGTCTCAATGATGCGCCGGGAGAGATGTATGGGAAACTCATGGGGATTTCCGATGAGTTGATGTGGCGTTATTTCGAACTACTGAGTTTTAAAAGTAACACTGAGCTCAAATCGCTCCGTGCCGATGTGGACTCAGGGTTAGTGACTCCCAATGCAGCCAAGGCTTTGCTCGCCAGAGAATTGATTACTCGGTTTCATGACGAAGATGCTGCCGATCGCGCATCAAAAAGTGCGGGGAACAAATTCAAAGCCGGCGACATCCCTGATGAAATGCCGGAGATGACCCTGTCATCGGATGCAGATGGCGGTGTTCCGTTATCTGTTTTGTTACGAGAAACGGGATTGGCGAAGAGCTCGTCAGAGGCGCGAAGCTTTATTACGCAGGGCGCTGTTCGTATTAACGGCGAGCTGCAAACAGATCTGCAGTTCCGCGTCAATGCTGGAGAAACACAGGTCTTTCAGTGTGGAAAGAAGCGTTTTGTTCGCGTCACTGTGACGAATTGATGACGAATCGATGAAAATTCGTTGACAGGCGGAGATTGCCCCCTATACTTCGCGCCTCTCCTGCCAAGCGGGGGAACGCCAGAAGAGTTTGAGAAAATATTCAGAAACTTCTTGCAAGGCGAATAAAACACTGTAGTATTCGCGCTCCTTGATGAGGCGGCCTTCTTCAGAAGACTGGATTCAGAGAGCAAAATTAAAGGTTGCATTCTTAGTGAAGCTCACTAAAATGCGCCGACCAAATTTGAGGCTTCGGCTTCGCAGGCAACCGCCAAATTTTTAAAAAAGTGGTTGCAAAAGACGCAAGGTTCGATAGAATGCGCGTCCACTTCAGAGAGGCCCTCTGAAGAGTTTTTTAACAAATTGATCAAGCAATGCGTGTGGGTGCTTGAGCTGGAAGTTGACACAATTTTCAGACAAGCAACCTGTATAAATTTATTTAGCAGTTTTGCGATTGTCTGAGCACAAAATATCACCTGGTTTACCAGGTACTCTTAACTGAAGAGTTTGATCATGGCTCAGATTGAACGCTGGCGGCAGGCCTAAGACATGCAAGTCGAACGGTAACGACACTAGCTTGCTAGTGGTCGACGAGTGGCGGACGGGTGAGTAACGCGTAGGAATCTACCTAGTAGTGGGGGATAGCCAAGGGAAACTTTGGGTAATACCGCATACGATCTAAGGATGAAAGGGGGCCTCTCTTTGAAGCTCTCGCTATTAGATGAGCCTGCGTAAGATTAGCTTGTTGGTGGGGTAATGGCCCACCAAGGCGACGATCTTTAGCTGGTCTGAGAGGATGATCAGTCACACTGGAACTGAGACACGGTCCAGACTCCTACGGGAGGCAGCAGTCGGGAATATTGGACAATGGGGGAAACCCTGATCCAGCCATGCCGCGTGTGTGAAGAAGGCCCTAGGGTTGTAAAGCACTTTTAGTAGTGAGGAAGGCTCAGTAGTTAATACCTACTGGGATTGACGTTAGCTACAGAAAAAGCACCGGCTAATTTCGTGCCAGCAGCCGCGGTAATACGAAAGGTGCAAGCGTTAATCGGAATTACTGGGCGTAAAGCGCGCGTAGGCGGCTTGGTAAGTTGGATGTGAAAGCCCCGGGCTCAACCTGGGAACTGCATCCAAAACTGCCTAGCTAGAGTATGGTAGAGGATGGCGGAATTTCCTGTGTAGCGGTGAAATGCGTAGATATAGGAAGGAACATCAGTGGCGAAGGCGGCCATCTGGACCAATACTGACGCTGAGGTGCGAAAGCGTGGGGAGCAAACAGGATTAGATACCCTGGTAGTCCACGCCGTAAACGATGAGAACTAGCCGTTGGACATCTTGCATGTTTAGTGGCGCAGCTAACGCGATAAGTTCTCCGCCTGGGGAGTACGGCCGCAAGGTTAAAACTCAAATGAATTGACGGGGGCCCGCACAAGCGGTGGAGCATGTGGTTTAATTCGACGCAACGCGAAGAACCTTACCTACACTTGACATCCTCGGAACTTTCTAGAGATAGATTGGTGCCTTCGGGAACCGAGTGACAGGTGCTGCATGGCTGTCGTCAGCTCGTGTCGTGAGATGTTGGGTTAAGTCCCGTAACGAGCGCAACCCTTATCCTTAATTGCCAGCGGTTAGGCCGGGAACTCTAAGGAGACTGCCGATGACAAATCGGAGGAAGGTGGGGACGACGTCAAGTCATCATGGCCCTTACGTGTAGGGCTACACACGTGCTACAATGGCCGGTACAAACGGTTGCGAACCCGCGAGGGGAAGCTAATCCGAGAAAGCCGGTCGTAGTCCGGATTGGGGTCTGCAACTCGACCCCATGAAGTCGGAATCGCTAGTAATCGTGAATCAGAATGTCACGGTGAATACGTTCCCGGGCCTTGTACACACCGCCCGTCACACCATGGGAGTGGGTTGCACCAGAAGTGGCTAGTCTAACTTAGGAGGACGGTCACCACGGTGTGATTCATGACTGGGGTGAAGTCGTAACAAGGTAACCGTAGGGGAACCTGCGGTTGGATCACCTCCTTAAACGATACGTTGACTGAAGGCTTAAGTGCTCACACGCATTGCTTGATCTAATGACCTGGTATAGCAGTGAACGGGTCTGTAGCTCAGTTGGTTAGAGCGCACCCCTGATAAGGGTGAGGTCGGCTGTTCAAGTCAGCCCAGACCCACCAATACTGTGGGGCTATAGCTCAGCTGGGAGAGCGCCTGCTTTGCACGCAGGAGGTCTGCGGTTCGATCCCGCATAGCTCCACCATTCTATACCAGCGTGGTCATTGAAAAACGCAGCCGTGTTTTTCAATGACTATGTGGTCAGTGTTCTTTAACAAGTTGAATTAACAAGTTTTGTAATCAACAAAATTGGATACATATGTATCAATTTCAAAGATTACAGGCGCGTTTGGTGATGCTGATTATAAATCAGCATTTATCGTGTAATCGGTGCCATGCATGAATGGTCTCTTTGTGAGTTCCAGGATTGTATGATCAAGTACCGAAGTGCACACGGTGGATGCCTTGGCAATCAGAGGCGATGAAGGACGTTGTAGCCTGCGATAAGCGCGGGGGAGCTGGCAAACAAGCTTTGATCCCGCGATTTCCGAATGGGGAAACCCAGTCTTAGGACTATCCGAAAGGAAGCTAACCCGGAGAACTGAAACATCTAAGTACCCGGAGGAAAAGAAATCAACCGAGATTCCCTGAGTAGCGGCGAGCGAAAGGGGACTAGCCCTTAAGCAACTTGTGTTTTAAGAGAACAGTCTGGGAAGGCTGGCCATAGTGGGTGATAGCCCCGTATCTGAAAAGGCACTTGTTGTGAAATCGAGTAGGTCGGGACACGAGAAATCTTGACTGAATATGGGGGGACCATCCTCCAAGGCTAAATACTCCTGATTGACCGATAGTGAACCAGTACCGTGAGGGAAAGGCGAAAAGAACCCCGGAGAGGGGAGTGAAATAGAACCTAAAACCGTGTGCATACAAGCAGTGGGAGCCGTAAGGTGACTGCGTACCTTTTGTATAATGGGTCAGCGACTTACTTTCAGTAGCAAGGTTAACCGTATAGGGGAGCCGTAGAGAAATCGAGTCTTAACTGGGCGATCAGTTGCTGGAAGTAGACCCGAAACCGAGCGATCTATCCATGGCCAGGGTGAAGGTTAGGTAACACTGACTGGAGGCCCGAACCCACATCTGTTGAAAAAGATGGGGATGAGCTGTGGATCGGAGTGAAAGGCTAATCAAGCTCGGAGATAGCTGGTTCTCCTCGAAAGCTATTTAGGTAGCGCCTCATGTATCACCCTCGGGGGTAGAGCACTGTTTCGGCTAGGGGGCCATCCCGGCTTACCAAACCGATGCAAACTCCGAATACCGAGGAGTGCAATCATGGGAGACACACGGCGGGTGCTAACGTCCGTCGTGGAAAGGGAAACAACCCAGACCGCCAGCTAAGGTCCCTAAATCTAGATTAAGTGGGAAACGATGTGGGAAGGCACAGACAGCTAGGAGGTTGGCTTAGAAGCAGCCACCCTTTAAAGAAAGCGTAATAGCTCACTAGTCGAGTCGGCCTGCGCGGAAGATGTAACGGGGCTAAATCTAGTACCGAAGCTGCGGATCTCGTAAGAGATGGTAGAGGAGCGTTCTGTAAGTCTGTGAAGGTGAATCGTAAGGTTTGCTGGAGATATCAGAAGTGCGAATGCTGACATGAGTAACGATAAAGGGGGTGAAAAACCCCCTCGCTGAAAGACCAAGGGTTCCTGTCCAACGTTAATCGGGGCAGGGTGAGTCGACCCCTAAGGCGAGGGCGAAAGCCGTAGTCGATGGGAAACAGGTTAATATTCCTGTACCACCACGTGATGCGATGGAGGGACGGAGTAGGCTAGGTGATCAGGGCGTTGGTTGTCCCTGTTCAAGGATGTAGGCAGAGAGCTTAGGAAAATCCGGGCTCTTAATGCTGAGATCTGATGTCGAGTTTCTACGGAAACGAAGTCATTGATGCCATGCTTCCAAGAAAAGCTTCTAAGCTTCAGTCACGTGGGATCGTACCCGAAACCGACACAGGTGGTCAGGTCGAGAAGACCAAAGCGCTTGAGAGAACTTGGGTGAAGGAACTAGGCAAAATGGCACCGTAACTTCGGGAGAAGGTGCGCCGGTGACGGTGATGGACCTTGCGTCCTAAGCTGTTGCCGGTCGAAGTAACCAGGCCGCTGCGACTGTTTATTAAAAACACAGCACTCTGCAAACTCGTAAGAGGACGTATAGGGTGTGACGCCTGCCCGGTGCCGGAAGGTTAATTGATGGGGTTAGCGTATGCGAAGCTCTTGATCGAAGCCCCGGTAAACGGCGGCCGTAACTATAACGGTCCTAAGGTAGCGAAATTCCTTGTCGGGTAAGTTCCGACCTGCACGAATGGCGTAACGATGGCGGCGCTGTCTCCACCCAAGACTCAGTGAAATTGAAATCGCTGTTAAGATGCAGTGTATCCGCGGCTAGACGGAAAGACCCCGTGAACCTTTACTACAGCTTCACAGTGGACTTTGAATATGCTTGTGTAGGATAGCTGGGAGACTTTGAAACCGGGACGCTAGTTTCGGTGGAGTCAACCTTGAAATACCAGCCTGGCATGTTTGAGGTTCTAACCTAGACCCGTGAATCCGGGTCAGGGACATTGTGTGGTGGGTAGTTTGACTGGGGCGGTCTCCTCCCAAAGAGTAACGGAGGAGCACGAAGGTACCCTCAGCATGGTCGGAAATCATGCAATGAGTGCAAGGGCATAAGGGTGCTTAACTGCGAGACTGACAAGTCGAGCAGGTGCGAAAGCAGGTCCTAGTGATCCGGTGGTTCTGTATGGAAGGGCCATCGCTCAACGGATAAAAGGTACTCCGGGGATAACAGGCTGATACCGCCCAAGAGTTCACATCGACGGCGGTGTTTGGCACCTCGATGTCGGCTCATCACATCCTGGGGCTGAAGCCGGTCCCAAGGGTATGGCTGTTCGCCATTTAAAGTGGTACGCGAGCTGGGTTTAGAACGTCGTGAGACAGTTCGGTCCCTATCTGCCGTGGACGTTGGAAATTTGAGAGGGGCTGCTCCTAGTACGAGAGGACCGGAGTGGACGAACCCCTGGTGTTCGGGTTGTCACGCCAGTGGCATTGCCCGGTAGCTATGTTCGGAAAGGATAACCGCTGAAAGCATCTAAGCGGGAAACCTGCCTCAAGATGAGATTTCCCGGGCCTTCGGGCCCCTAAAGGACCGTAGAAGACTACTACGTTGATAGGTTGGGTGTGTAAGCGCTGTGAGGCGTTGAGCTAACCAATACTAATTGTCCGTGAGGCTTGATCATACAATCCTCGAACTCATCGAGGATCGATGACACGATTCACCAAATGTGCTGATAACTTGTTAATTCAACACCCTATTTGTTGTGCGGCTTAGCGGCACAGCATACCGGCTTGTCTGACGACAATAGCGAGCGTGAACCACCTGATTCCATCCCGAACTCAGCAGTGAAACCGCTTAGCGCCGATGGTAGTGTGGGGTCTCCCCATGTGAGAGTAGGTCATCGTCAGGCATCTTAATGTGAAAAACCCCGTCTTCGGTGAAGGCGGGGTTTTTTATTGCTGGAAAGGAAGTGACTGACTAGGATGGCCACATGTTAATAATACCTACACAGTTCGATCACTGGGTATTGCCTGTAGAAGTGAGAGATGTCGACGATGCTTGGGTCCACCCCCGCCACCGAATGATATTAACGAGCGTTACAAAAGCTCGAAGGTCGCTTCTTTCGGGGAGCGTTAAATGACTCGTGGGACTATCAAATACCTCCTTGACCGTCAGGCGATGACGGTGATGCCAATACTTGCTCAATTTGGTGACCAAAGATGAGCCTGCAACACGCGCCTCGCTGGCTCCCCATTGCTCCTTGGTTGTTTCTGTTTGTCTGGAGTGCCGGTTACGGTGTCGCGAAACTGGCGTTAGAGTCGACCGCTCCATTAAATCTGCTCGCTCTCCGCTTTATTGGTGCGACGCTCGCATTGTTGCCAGTTGTGATGATTGTGCGGCCAGACTGGCCCGATCGTTTGGCGGTCAGAGACTTGGTGATTGTCGCGCTGTTTTTGCAGTTGGGTCACTTTCTGTGTATCTATTGGGGGTTGTCGTTAGGGGCATCAGCTGGAGTATTGGCGCTCTTCGCCGCGTCACAACCGGTATTCATTGCGATCGTGAGCTCCATGGTCAATCGCCATTTCCCTCCGCTACGGATTTGGTTGGGACTCTTGGTTGGCTTGGCTGGTGCCGCTTGGGTGATTTTTGTGCAAGGGGACTTCAGTGATGGGGCATTGTTGGGTGCGGTTCTCGGGTTTGTGGCCGTCATCTCGCTGTCGTTGGGTCAAGTTTATGACAAGCGGCAACAGCCCAAGTGCCATCCGTTACTGGTGTATATGATCCAATACGCGTTTGCCAGCGCAGTCAGTCTTCCCATTGCATGGTGGATAGAAGGCTACCAGACTGAATGGACACCCTCTTTGATGGGGGCATTGGGTTACTTGGTGTTTGGTAATTCATTGCTGGGTATCTTTTTAATGCTGACGATGGTGCGATTTGGAGCGATCTCTCAGGTCACCAGCATTATGTTTTTAGTCCCTGGGATTGCTGCGTTGATTGCGTGGTTAGTGGTTGATGAAGTGATGCCAATGCTGGCTTGGCCGGGTATTGGGCTGGCGGCGGCCGGGGTTCTTCTTGTGTTATATGCTCCACCTTCATTCGTGCCAGTCAAGGAAGCGTCGTCGTGAAAGCTGCGACTTGGTTACCAGTGTTAAGGCAATTGTCAGACGGGGCTTCCATCTCAGGTCAGGAGCTCGGCGATTCAATCGGAGTCACTCGTGCAGCCATTTGGCAACGCGTTGCTTATCTGAAGTCGTTAGGTGTCTCGATTTCTGCAAATGACCATGGCTACCAAGTTCAAGGTCCTGTGTATCTGCCGAATGCTGACTTGATTGGCGCATCCGTCGAAGTACCGGTCCGATTCAAGCCCGAAGTCAGTTCAACCAATACCCTCGTGCTTGAAAGTCGTCAGCCGCAATGTCTGCTGACCCTTTATCAAAATCAGGGACGCGGCCGACGAGGACGACAATGGGTTGCAGCTCCGGGTGCAGCACTGATGCTCTCGGTCGGTCAGTGGATGTCGCAGGGTATCCAAGAGATCCAGGGTCTATCGGTGGAGATTGGGGTTTCGATTTGCCATTATCTCAACGGGCTCGGTGTTGATGTCGGTTTGAAATGGCCAAATGATCTGTGGATTGGCGACGCCAAACTCGCAGGCATTCTGGTTGAGGTCCAAGGTGACCAAGACCAAACCTTTGTGGTTGTGGGTTTTGGTCTTAACCTACAGCAACCAGTGGCGGTTGATTCACGCGTTTCCGCCATTGACCAAGTCCTCGATCGTGCATGGACCGACACAGATTCGGTTGGACTGATTGAATCGGTGCTTAGCACCATCTGTCATTACCCCGCGACCCCTGCTGCGACGCGGATTGCTCGTTATCGCGCGGTCAGTGTCCTTGAAGGTCGCATGGTGAATGTCAACGGTGCGTCAGAGGGCTTTACCGGAGTCGCTCAGGGGATTGATGAATTTGGGCGACTTTGTGTGTTGAATGAGAACGGAGTGAACAGTGTCTCTGCAGGTGACGTCAGCGTGAGGCCAGAACCATGCAATATTTGATCGATTTTGGAAATAGTCGCCTGAAATGGTCGATCTGGGACGGGAGCGCGCTCCTCGATCAAGGAACGATTGATCCGCTTGCCCTTGAGTCGGGCTTAAGGGGATTGGAGTGGCCGCAGATTGATGCTGTGTACTTGTGCAGTGTGGCTGATCCTGGTTTAACCCATGCGGTTGCAGTCTATTGCGATAGCCTGTCGAGTCCGCAGTGTCAGACCATTGAAGTCGATGTCTCTCAGCTTCCGGCCTGGTTCTCTCTAGGCACAACCTTGCCTGAACAGATTGGTAAGGATCGCGTGATGGCTATGCTGGGAGCATTCGCTGAGAACACTAGCTATTGCGTCATCGATGCAGGGACCGCTTGTACCATCGATTATGTCACCTCCGGCGTGCATCTTGGTGGATATATTGTTCCAGGACTTGCGCTGTCGAGAAGCAGTTTAACTCTGCAGACTGCTCGGATTGGCGAAGTTGCTGATCGTTTATATTCAGCCAAGCTCGAACCAGGCCGCAATACCCAGCAAGCGGTTGAGCATGGGATCCGTATGAGTCTGGTTGCTGTTTGCCAGCGTGCCATTCAGCACGCACCTACCGCGTTAGAGTCGGTTGTCATCACTGGCGGTGACAGTCAATGGCTGTCTGGGCATCTGTCTGGCCCGGTCACTGTTCGTGAAAATTTGGTGTTCGAAGGAATCCGTCGATTTTCCGCTGGGCTGTAATATTTTTTAACAAAAGTCTTGTAATCCACCCTCTGTTTTGGTTAACTTTCGCGCCCTGAATCGCAGGAATGCGGTTCCCGATGCCGGCATAGCTCAGATGGTAGAGCAGCGCACTTGTAATGCGAAGGTCCCGAGTTCGATTCTTGGTGCCGGCACCAGATCCCAGTCTGACTGGGCGTGTGGAGGGGTGGGTGAGTGGTTAAAACCGGCAGACTGTAAATCTGTTGCCTATGGCTACGCAGGTTCGAATCCTGCCCCCTCCACCAAATTTAAATTGTATGCACGGACGGGCAGGTTGCTGTTCGTCCGTTTAATGTCGCACCAACCCGGAATAAGGAACGAGGTACCGTTCACATGGCAAAAGAAAAGTTTGAGCGTAGTAAGCCGCACGTAAACGTAGGCACGATTGGTCACGTTGACCATGGTAAGACGACTTTGACAGCGGCGTTGACGCGTGTTGGAGCGGAGGTTTTTGGTGGTGAGACGAGAGCGTTTGACCAGATTGATAATGCACCTGAAGAGCGTGCGCGAGGGATTACGATTTCGACATCGCACGTTGAGTATCAGTCGCATGAGCGTCATTACGCGCACGTAGATTGTCCGGGTCACGCGGATTATGTGAAGAACATGATTACGGGTGCGGCGCAGATGGACGGAGCGATTTTGGTGTGTTCTGCGGCTGATGGTCCGATGCCACAGACGCGTGAGCACATTTTGTTGTCTCGTCAGGTTGGTGTTCCTTACATTGTGGTGTTCTTAAACAAGGCGGACATGGTTGATGATCCTGAGTTGTTGGAACTGGTTGAGATGGAAGTTCGTGAGCTGTTGGATCAGTACGATTTTCCAGGTGACGACACGCCAATTATTGTGGGATCTGCCCTGAAGGCATTGGAAGGTGATACGTCGGACATTGGTATGCCGGCGGTTCAGAAGTTGATTGAGACGCTGGACTCTTATATTCCTGAGCCTGAGCGAGCGATTGACCAGGCGTTTTTGATGCCGATTGAGGATGTGTTCTCGATTTCGGGTCGTGGAACGGTTGTGACGGGTCGTATTGAGCGCGGCATCATCAACGTTGGTGACGAGATTGAGATCGTTGGTATCAAGGATACGACGAAGACGACTTGTACGGGTGTTGAGATGTTCCGCAAGCTGCTTGACGAAGGTCGTGCGGGCGAGAACGTTGGTGTTCTTCTTCGTGGTACTAAGCGTGATGAAGTGGAGCGTGGTCAGGTCTTGGCGAAGCCAGGTTCGATCAATCCGCACACCAAGTTTGAGTGTGAAGTGTATGTATTGTCGAAGGATGAAGGTGGCCGTCATACGCCGTTCTTCAAGGGCTATCGTCCGCAGTTTTACTTCCGTACGACGGATGTGACGGGTGCGTGTGAGCTTCCTTCGGGCACAGAGATGGTCATGCCAGGAGATAACGTGAAGTTGTCGGTTGAGCTGATTTGTCCGATTGCGATGGAAGAAGGTCTGCGTTTTGCGATTCGTGAAGGTGGCCGTACTGTCGGCGCCGGTGTCGTCTCCAAAATCCTAGACTGAGCATAACGAATAGATGAGGCCTCGAAAGAGGCCTCCAACAGGGTTAGGCCAGTAGCTCAATTGGCAGAGCATCGGTCTCCAAAACCGGAGGTTGGGGGTTCGATTCCCTCCTGGCCTGCCAAATGGGCAGGTCCCTGACTGGAACGCAGAGGAAGTATGAACGCAAAAGTGGAAGCACCATCGCGCCTTGATCACCTAAAGTGGGTGGTTGTGGTTGCCATTATCGCTGTTGGCGTGGTTGGCAATAGTTATTACGCCGGTGAATCTCTGCTTTATCGTGTGCTTGCGTTAGTTGCCCTCGCTGCCATTGCGGCAGGGATTGCGTTAACAACGCAAAAGGGCGCTGCATTCCGGGAAATGCTAAAAGAGGCTCGTGTCGAGCTCAGAAAAGTCGTTTGGCCGACACGCGTAGAAACTGGGCAAACAACAGCCATTGTCGTTGTGGTCGTATTGATCGTAGCGTTGATTTTATGGGCACTCGACAGCTTGTTTGCTTGGGTTATTGCCTCCTTGATTGGATAACGGAATGTCAAAGCGTTGGTATGTAGTACAAGCCTTCTCCGGATATGAGAAGTCAGTGATGCGAAGTCTGCACGAGCAGATCGCTTTGCATGGCATGGAAGATCGCTTCGGCGACATCCTCGTCCCGACTGAAGAAGTCGTTGAGATGAAGGAAGGGAAGAAGCGGAAGAGCGAGCGGAAGTTCTATCCTGGGTATGTGCTTGTCAACATGGAAATGGATGATGAGACCTGGCACTTGGTGAAAGGTATTCCTCGGGTTCTTGGTTTTGTGGGTGGTAATGCTGAGCGGCCTGCGCCAATCACGGAAGCAGAAGCTGCATTGATCCTTGATCGTGTGACCGAGGGTGGAGAAGCCCCGCGTCCGAAGACCTTGTTTGAGCCGGGCGAATTGGTACGTGTCACCGATGGTCCGTTTGCCGATTTCAATGGCACGGTTGAAGAAGTGAATTATGAAAAGAGTCGCCTGCAAGTTGCGGTGATGATTTTCGGTCGTTCGACTCCGGTTGAACTTGAATTTGGTCAGGTTGAGAAAGGCTAATCTCGCCTGAGGCAATACGGGGAGCCGAGAGGCGTTATCACCCATTAAAGGAGAAGTACAATGGCCAAGAAGATTGACGGCTACATCAAGCTGCAAATTGCTGCAGGTCAGGCGAATCCATCGCCCCCTGTCGGTCCCGCGCTCGGTCAAAAGGGCGTGAATATCATGGAATTCTGTAAGGCGTTTAACGCAGCGACTCAGCAGATGGAACAAGGGCTTCCTGTTCCAACGGTGATTACAGTCTACAGCGATAAATCCTTCACATTTGTGACCAAGACTCCGCCTGCTGCTGTATTGATTAAAAAGGCATTGGGTCTGAAGAGCGGTTCATCGCGTCCGAACACCGACAAGGTTGGTAAGATTACTCGCGCTCAGCTCGAAGAAATTGCAAAGACCAAAGAGCCTGATTTGACAGCGGCGGACTTGGATGCGGCGGTTCGCACGATTGCAGGTACCGCGCGTTCAATGGGCATCGATTCAGAAGGAGTCATCTGATGGCGAAGTTAACGAAACGTCAGCAAATGATTGCTGAGAAAGTCGATCGTAACAAGACATACAGCTTTGAAGATGCGGTCAGTCTGTTGGCCGAACTGTCGACGGTCAAGTTCACAGAGTCTTTCGAAGTGGCGGTGAATCTGGGCGTGGATCCCCGTAAGAGCGATCAGGTCGTTCGTGGTGCGACCGTGCTTCCAAACGGTACTGGAAAAGATGTACGGGTTGCTGTCTTCGCACAAGGCGAAAACGCCGAAAAGGCGAAAGCTGCCGGTGCAGATATTGTTGGTTTTGACGAGCTGGCTGCAGAGATTAAAGGTGGTCGCTTAGATTTTGACGTTGTGATCGCGACGCCAGACGCAATGCGTGTGGTTGGTACCTTAGGAACGGTACTCGGCCCACGTGGTCTGATGCCGAACCCGAAAGTGGGTACTGTGACGCCAAATGTTGAAGAAGCGGTGAAGAATGCGAAAGCCGGTCAGGTGCGCTACCGCACCGATAAGAACGGCATCATTCATGCTGCGATCGGAAAAGTTGGGTTTGCAGCCGATGCGCTCAAGGCGAATCTTGATGCGTTGTTGGGTGATCTGAAGAAGGCTAAGCCTGCTTCAGCAAAAGGTGTTTACTTCAAGAAAGTCTCTGTGTCGACCACCATGGGCCCAGGGGTCCAGGTCGATCAATCTGGCTTGAATGTATAAAAGGATTTGAGGGTTCCCGTTCGCGGGATCCGTCAAAGACTGCAGGTGCCCTCGGGCCTAAATGGAAACAGCCTGCATAGACGGCAGCCCCTTTACACTCTGTGTATTGAAGGCCGTCAGGGGTTCACTGGATATCCGGTGAATTGGTTCATCCTGAAAAGGAGCAAAGCGTGGCGTTAAAGCTCGAAGACAAAAAGGTGATTGTCGCCGAAGTCAACGAAGCTGCCGGTAATGCTTTGTCTGCGGTAGTCGCGGATTACCGAGGTATGGAAGTCGGAGCTCTAACCGAGATGCGTGAAAAAGCGCGTCACGGGAAGATTTACCTCCGAGTTGTTCGAAATACCTTGGCTAAGCGTGCTGTAGCAGGAACCGAATTTGAGTGTCTGACTGATGCGCTGGTGGGACCATCTTTGATTGGTTTCTCACTGGAAGAGCCTTCAGCAGCTGCAAAGCTGTTTAAGGACATCGCAAAGGATAACGACAAACTCGAAATTCGGGCTCTTGCGATCGGTGGACAGCTTCTCGATGCATCTCAAGTGGATGCGGTTGCGAAGTTGCCAACGAAGGACGAAGCGATTGCAATGCTGATGAGCGTGATGACCGCTCCTGTAGCTAAGTTCGTGCGTACCATGAACGAAGTTCCAGGTAAGTTGGTTCGTACCGTTGCAGCAGTTGGTGAAGCGAAGAAAGCGGGTTAATCCCGTTGGCTTTCAATTGACATAGTTTGTAAACGAAATTTGGAGAAATACCATGGCACTGTCTAAGGACGATATCCTGAACGCGATCGCCGAAATGAGCGTGATGGACGTTGTTGAACTGGTTTCAGCAATGGAAGAAAAATTCGGTGTAACAGCAGCCGCTGCAGTTGCAGTAGCCCCAGCAGCCGCTGGTGGTGACGCTGGCGCTGCTGCTGCTGCGGAGAAGGACGAGTTTGACGTCGTTCTCACTGCAGCTGGTGAAAAGAAAGTGAACGTGATCAAAGTTGTTCGTGGCGTGACAGGTCTTGGCCTGAAAGAAGCGAAGGACATGGTTGACGGCGCTCCTAACACCATCAAAGAAGCGGCTTCGAAAGAAGAAGCGGAAGACATTAAAAAGCAACTCGAAGAAGCAGGCGCATCTGTCGAGCTCAAGTAATGTCATTGATCCGCGCTTCAGCGGATCTGCAAATTGGCTGGTGGTTTCGACCACCGGCCTTTTTGCGCTTTAGCACAGAGAGGTTTGCGGAAAGCGCAATCTAGCGTTTTCCGGAACCCTTAAGGGTACGAATTACAGTGCATCCGTGGTGGATGGACTTTCACACGTTGAGGAAGGCAAATGGCTTACTCGTACACAGCGAAAAAACGTATTCGGAAAGACTTTGGAACACTGCCATCAGTGATGGAAGTGCCACAGCTTCTGGCAATTCAGCTCGATTCCTATCGCGAATTTTTAAGTGGTGGCTCGATTGAGAATAGTGCTCAATCGACCGGCCTCGAAGCCGCGTTCCAGTCGGTGTTTCCGATCCAATCATTCTCAGGTAACGCAGAGCTCCAGTACGTAAGCTACCGTTTGGGTGAGCCTGTCTTCGATGTGAAAGAGTGCATTCTGCGTGGTGATACCTACGCGGCGCCATTGCGCGTGAAAGTGCGCTTGGTGCTGTTTGAAAAAGAAGGCTCGAATAAGTCGGTTAAGGACATCAAGGAAGAAGAAGTCTACATGGGCGAAATCCCGCTCATGACTGACAACGGGACCTTCGTGATCAATGGAACTGAGCGAGTCATTGTGTCCCAGTTGCACCGGTCTCCAGGAGTGTTCTTTGAGCACGATAAAGGAAAGACCCACAGCTCTGGCAAGTTGCTCTATTCGGCTCGGATTATTCCTTACCGTGGTTCTTGGTTGGATTTCGAATTTGATCCTAAGGATCAAGTGTTCGTCCGAATTGACCGCCGCCGTAAATTGCCAGCATCGATTTTGTTGCGCGCAATGGAAATGTCCGACGAAGAGATCTTGGGTCACTTCTTTGAGACGACTGCATTCCAGTTCAAGAAGACTGATGTCTTCATGGCGCTGGTCTCTGAGCGTCTTCGTGGTGAGACCATGAGCTTCGATATCGTTGATAGTAAAGGTGAAGTGATCGTTGAAGCCGGTAAGCGAATTACCGCGCGTCACGTTCGAGAGTTGCAAAAAGCTAAGCTCAATGAGTTGAAGGTTGCCGATGATTACTTGGTCGGCAAGGTGCTCGCTAAGGACGTCGTAAACGAAGCAACCGGGGAAGTGATTGCTGCGGCAAATCAACCGTTATCGCTTGAGTCGGTGGATGCGATTCGTGATGCCGGTGTCAAATCAATTGAGTGTATCTACACCAATGATCTCGACCGTGGTCCCTACATGTCAGATACCTTGGCCGGTGATTCGACAAGCAACCGGATGGAAGCATTGGTCGAAATTTATCGCATGATGCGCCCGGGCGAGCCACCAACGAAAGAAAGTGCTGAGAATTTATTCGAAAGTTTGTTCTTCTCTTCTGATCGCTATGACCTATCCTCAGTCGGACGGATGAAGTTCAATCGTCGCGTGGGTAATCGCAAGCTTGAAGGTGGAGACACAGAGCTTGGTGAAGGAACCTTGGCGAAAGACGATATCTTGGCAGTCATGAAGACGCTGATCGATATTCGTAACGGTGAGGGTGTGGTTGATGACATTGATCACCTCGGTAACCGCCGTGTTCGTTCTGTGGGCGAGATGGCAGAAAATCAGTTCCGTGTGGGCTTGGTGCGTGTTGAGCGCGCTGTTCGCGAGCGCCTGGGTCAAGCAGAGACCGAGGGTCTCATGCCACGTGATCTGATCAACGCAAAGCCAGTGGCAGCAGCCGTCAAAGAGTTCTTTGGCTCAAGCCAGTTGTCGCAGTTTATGGATCAGAACAATCCATTGTCTGAGATTACGCACAAGCGACGTGTGTCTGCGTTGGGGCCAGGTGGTCTTACTCGTGAACGTGCAGGTTTTGAAGTCCGTGATGTTCATCCAACTCACTACGGCCGGGTGTGTCCGATTGAGACACCGGAAGGGCCAAACATTGGTCTGATTAACTCACTGGCGACTTATGCTCGGACGAATCGCTATGGCTTCCTCGAGTCGCCATATCGCCGCGTCGATAACGGGAAAGTGACTGACGAGATTTTCTATTTGTCAGCAATTGAAGAATCCGACTTCGTAATTGCGCAGGCCTCGGCTCAGTTAAATGATCAGGGCGAGTTGATCGAAGAGCTGGTTCCTGTTCGTCATCTCAATGAATTTGCTGTCATGCCGCCAGAGCGTGTCGACTACATGGACGTGTCACCACGTCAGGTTGTCTCGGTTGCTGCTGCCTTGATCCCGTTCCTTGAGCACGATGACGCGAACCGAGCATTGATGGGTTCAAACATGCAACGTCAAGCAGTTCCGACGTTGAAGGCCGAGAAGCCATTAGTCGGTACTGGTATGGAGCGACATGTTGCCGGTGATTCAGGCGTTTGTATGATCGCCAATCGTGGCGGTATGGTTGATTTTGTTGACGCTAAACGAATTGTGGTCAAAGTGAATTCGGAAGAAGTCGGATCAGGCGAAGCGCCGGTCGACATCTATAACTTGACCAAGTACACGCGTTCGAACCAGAACACGTGCATCAACCAGCGCCCGATCGTGAGTGCCGGTGATGTGGTTGCGCGCGGTGATGTTCTTGCCGATGGCCCTTCAGTGGATACTGGTGAGCTAGCGCTTGGCCAGAACATGCGAATCGCGTTCATGCCGTGGAATGGCTATAACTTCGAAGATTCGATTTTGATCTCTGAGAAGGTCGTCAAGGAAGAGCGGTTTACGACGATTCATATCCAAGAGTTTTCGTGTATCGCGCGTGACACCAAGCTGGGTGCAGAAGAAATCACAGCAGATATTCCGAATGTTGGTGAGAACGCACTGGCGAAGCTTGACGAGGTAGGCATTGTTCACATCGGCGCTGAAGTGAAGCCGGGCGATATCTTGGTTGGCAAGGTCACACCAAAAGGTGAGACGCAGCTCACACCAGAAGAAAAATTATTGCGTGCGATCTTTGGCGAAAAAGCATCAGATGTGAAAGACACGTCGATGCGTGTTGGGACAGGGACGACCGGAACAGTCATTGACGTTCAAGTGTTCACGCGTGACGGTATCGAGAAAGACGCCCGCGCGAAGCAGATCGAAGAAGAGCAGCTCGATGAGTATCGGAAAGATCTCAACGAAGAGTATCGCATCGTTTCTGAAGCAACTTTTGGCTACCTCGCGAAGCAATTCGACGGTCAAAAAGTCGCCGGAGCTCCTGGTCTTAAGAAAGGTGATGCGCTAACTGCCGAATATCTCGCCAACTTGTCTGAAGACGAGTGGTTCAAGGTCAAGATGGCTGACGATGCGCAAAACGCATTGATTGCTGAAGCCGAAAAGTCACTCAAAGAGCGCCGTAAAGAGCTCGACGAAGCCTTTGAAGTGAAGAAGAAAAAGCTCACTCAAGGCGATGATTTGGCGCCAGGCGTACTCAAGATTGTGAAAGTGTACGTTGCCGTGAAGCGTCGGATTCAGCCGGGCGATAAGATGGCAGGACGTCATGGTAACAAGGGTGTGATCTCAGTCATCATGCCTGAAGAAGATATGCCCTTCGATGAAAACGGAGATCCCGTTGACATCGTGTTGAACCCTCTGGGTGTTCCAAGCCGGATGAACGTCGGTCAGGTGCTCGAAATGCATTTGGGTATGGCGGCGAAAGGATTGGGCGATCGGATTAATGAGATGCTGAAGCATCAGTCGAAGGTCGGTGAACTGCGCGACTTCTTAGATCAGATCTACAACAAAATTGGTGGAACCCAAGAAGATCTGAATTCTTTGTCTGACGATGAAATCATCGCGTTATCCAAGAACCTTTGTGACGGTGTTCCGTTTGCAACACCGGCGTTTGATGGTGCGAAGGAATCGCAGATCAAAGGGCTTTTGGAATTGGCGGGTATGCCTGAATCTGGCCAGTTCACCCTTTATGACGGTCGGACAGGTGAAGCATTTGAGCGCTCAGTCACCGTCGGTTACATGTACATGTTGAAACTCAACCACTTGGTTGATGACAAGATGCACGCACGTTCAACCGGTTCTTACTCACTTGTCACGCAGCAACCATTGGGTGGTAAGGCTCAGTTTGGTGGCCAGCGATTCGGTGAAATGGAAGTGTGGGCCTTAGAAGCTTATGGTGCGGCCTATACCCTCCAGGAAATGTTGACTGTGAAGTCAGATGATGTGAATGGTCGGACGCGGATGTACAAAAATATCGTGGACGGCGACCATCGCATGGAGCCTGGTATGCCTGAATCATTCAACGTACTGGTCAAGGAGATCCGTTCACTCGGTATCTCTGTTGAACTGGAAAACGAGTAAGTCGGTAGGAATTGGAGATTTAAGCAATGAAAGATTTGTTAAACCTGTTAAAGAGCCAGGGACAATCCTCCGACTTTGATCGGATTCGTATTGGTCTTGCATCACCGGAAGAGATCCGTTCGTGGTCGTTTGGTGAGGTGAAAAAACCAGAAACCATTAACTATCGAACCTTTAAGCCTGAGCGTGATGGTTTGTTTTGTGCGCGGATTTTTGGACCGGTTAAAGACTTTGAGTGTCTTTGTGGGAAGTACAAGCGCTTGAAGCATCGTGGTGTGGTCTGTGAAAAGTGTGGCGTTGAAGTCACGCAGACCAAAGTACGTCGCGAGCGCATGGGTCACATCGAACTGGCGAGTCCTGTGTGTCACATTTGGTTCCTGAAGTCACTGCCGTCTCGGATCGGTTTGCTTTTGGATATGACGCTGCGTGATATCGAGCGAATTCTTTACTTTGAAACCTACGTCGTTGTTGATCCTGGTATGACTCCGTTGGAGCGTGGTCAGCTGTTATCCGACGAGCAATATTTCGAAGCATTTGAAGAGTATCAAGATGACTTCACCGCCATGATGGGTGCCGAGGCGATTCGTGCGCTGATGATGGATATGGATCTCAATGACGAGATCGTCACCATGCGGGAAGAGATTCCGAACACCAACTCAGAAACAAAATTGAAAAAGCTGTCGAAGCGACTGAAGCTGCTTGAGTCCTTCCGCGACAGTGGTAACAACCCTGAGTGGATGATCATGGAAGTTCTTCCAGTGCTCCCACCAGATCTCCGCCCACTGGTCCCACTCGATGGTGGTCGCTTCGCGACTTCAGATCTCAACGATCTGTACCGCCGCGTGATCAACAGAAACAACCGTCTGAAGCGTTTGCTTGAGCTCCGCGCACCGGACATCATCGTTCGTAACGAAAAGCGGATGCTGCAGGAATCTGTGGATGCCTTGCTTGATAACGGACGTCGCGGTCGTGCGATCACGGGATCCAATAAGCGCCCACTGAAGTCGCTGGCTGACATGATTAAAGGAAAGCAAGGTCGTTTCCGTCAGAACCTGCTCGGTAAGCGTGTGGACTACTCTGGACGTTCGGTGATCGTTGTTGGTCCGTATTTGAAGCTGCACCAGTGTGGTCTGCCGAAGAAAATGGCACTTGAGCTATTCAAACCCTTTATCTACGCAAAGCTTGAGGCACGTGGTCTTGCGACGACGATCAAAGCAGCGAAGAAAATGGTCGAACGTGAGACCCCTGAAGTCTGGGATATCCTGGCTGAAGTGATTCGTGAGCATCCGGTGTTGTTGAACCGAGCTCCTACGCTACACCGTCTTGGTATCCAGGCATTCGAGCCGTTGTTGATTGAGGGTAAGGCGATTCAGCTACACCCATTAGTCTGTGCGGCCTACAACGCCGACTTTGACGGTGACCAAATGGCTGTTCACTTGCCGTTGACGCTCGAAGCACAGCTCGAAGCGCGCGCTTTGATGATGTCGACCAATAACGTACTGTCGCCAGCCAATGGTGAGCCGATCATCGTTCCATCTCAGGACGTTGTTCTTGGACTGTATTACATGACCCGCCACCGGATTAATTCCAAGGGTGAGGGAATGGTCTTTACGGACACCGATGAAGTCTTGCGAGCCTATGGTGCACGGAAGGTGGATTTGCAGGCGCAGATCAAAGTCCGGATCAATGAGACCGTTAATGATGCTGACGGCCATGGGACTGCCGAAACGCGGATTGTTGAGACAACCGTCGGTCGGGCGATTTTATTCTCGATTGTTCCAACTGGATTGGCATTTTCTCTGGTCGATCAGAACATGACCAAAAAAGCGATTTCACGTCTCATTAATGCGTGTTATCGCCGTGTGGGTTTGAAAGAAACCGTGATCTTCGCGGACCAACTGATGTACATGGGCTTCAGCTACGCGACGCGTTCTGGCTCATCAATCGGCGTCAACGACTTTGAGATCCCAGTGGAGAAAGCGCAGATTATCGGTGAAGCCGAAGCGCAAGTGAAAGAGATTGAAGATCAGTTTGCTTCAGGTCTTGTGACCCAAGGTGAGAAGTACAATAAAGTGATCGACATCTGGGCGCGAGCCAATGACTTGGTCGCGAAGAAGATGATGGACCGAATCGGTAAAGAAGATGCGGTGGATGCGGAAGGCAATACCGTTCAGCAAGATTCGTTCAACTCGGTCTTCATGATGGCTGATTCTGGCGCGCGTGGTTCGGCTGCACAGATTCGTCAGCTTGCGGGGATGCGAGGTCTGATGGCGAAGCCGGATGGATCGATCATTGAGACACCGATTACGGCCAACTTCCGAGAAGGTCTGTCGGTTCTTCAGTACTTCATCTCGACGCACGGTGCACGGAAAGGTTTGGCCGACACGGCATTGAAGACAGCGAACTCTGGTTACCTGACACGTCGATTGGTGGATGTAGCGCAGGATCTGGTTATTACCGATCACGACTGTGGTACCGACGAAGGTCTCCGCATGACACCTCTGATTGAAGGTGGTGATGTGGTTGTTCCTCTGGCGGGTCGTATTCTTGGTCGGGTTGTGGCGCAAGATGTGGTGAAGCCAGGTACCGACGAAGTTGTGCTTGAGGCAGGGACTCTCATTGATGAGCAACTGGCTGGGCAAATCGAAGGATGGGGTGTGGACGAAGTCTTGGTCCGTTCTCCGATCACCTGTGAAGTCCGCCATGGTGTGTGTTCGAAGTGTTATGGTCGAGACCTCGGTCGCGGTCATTTGGTGAACGTCGGCGAAGCTGTCGGTGTGATTGCGGCTCAGTCAATTGGTGAGCCAGGTACACAGTTGACCATGCGGACGTTCCACATCGGTGGTGCCGCGAGTCGAGCATCTGCTGCTGACCGGATTGACGTCAAGCACGGCGGTACGGTTCGTTTGCATAACTTAAAGTGGGTCGAGCGCTCAAATGGTGACTTGGTTGCTGTCTCGCGTTCAGGTGCCTTGAGTATTGCAGACGAGCATGGTCGTGAGCGTGAATGGTACAAACTGCCTTACGGTGCAGTGATCAGCGCCAAAGAAGGTGCAGAGGTCGATGCCGGTGCCGTGGTTGCCACTTGGGATCCGCACACTCACCCGATCATCGCTGATCGCGCAGGTATCGTTCGTTATCAGGCGTTTGAAGATGGAATTACCGTCAAGCGTCAGGTGGATGAGCTCACGGGACTTGCCAACTACGAAATTATTGACGAGAAAGACCGTCCAGCGGCTGGTAAAGATTTGAAGCCAGGGATTTTCTTGTACGCGAAAGGTGCTGCGATCACTGACGAGCCAATTGCCCACTTCTTGTTGCCGGGTGGTGCCTTGGTATCACTGGAAGACGGAACCAACATTGAAGCCGGTTCGGTTGTGGCGCGTATTCCTCAGGAATCCTCGAAGACTCGTGATATTACCGGTGGTCTGCCTCGTGTCGCCGACTTGTTTGAGGCACGTAAGCCAAAGGAATCGTCGATTCTGGCTGAGATCTCAGGTCACGTTTCCTTCGGTAAAGAAACCAAAGGCAAGGTTCGCCTTGTCATTTCGCCAGATGATGGCACCGATCCAGTGGAGATTCTGATTCCTAAGTGGCGTCAGTTGAACGTCTTTGATGGTGAGCAAGTTCAAAAGGGTGAGGTCATCTCTGATGGTCCATCGAACCCGCATGACATTTTGCGTCTGCTGGGTGTGTCTGAACTGGCCAAGTACATCACCAATGAAATCCAGGACGTGTATCGCTTGCAAGGTGTTGGCATCAACGACAAACACATCGAGGTGATCATTCGCCAGATGTTGCGCAAAGTTGAAGTCAGTTCAATCGGGGATTCGTCATTCATCGCTGGTGATCAGGTTGAATACACTCAAGTGCTCGAAGAGAACGATCGCCTCCGTGGTGACGGTAAAATCGAGGCACATTACGAGCGTCAACTATTGGGGATCACTAAGGCGTCACTTGCCACGGAGTCATTTATCTCTGCGGCCTCGTTCCAGGAAACCACGCGTGTGTTGACGGAAGCAGCAGTGACTGGCAAAGCCGACAACTTACGCGGCCTGAAAGAGAACGTTGTTGTGGGTCGTTTGATCCCAGCAGGGACTGGTTTGGCATATCACGCAGAACGTAAGCGTCGACGTGCTGAGACCGGTGATGAGACTCGGGTATCTGCGGCCGAAGTGGCCGAAGCCTTGAGTCGAGAGATCGCTGAGATTGAATCTCAGGGACAGGAAGCGGCGGAGTAATTTCCGCCTCACTTGACTGTCGCTTTGGGCGCGCCTAGAATCGCGCCCTATTTTTGCAATGGACTAGGGAGTTTGCCAATGGCAACCATTAATCAGCTTGTTCGCAAGCCACGTAAGCGTAAGGTCGTCAAAACTGACGTCCCGGCGTTGCAGGCTTGCCCACAGCGTCGCGGTGTGTGCACTCGTGTGTATACAACCACACCAAAGAAGCCAAACTCAGCGCTTCGTAAGGTGTGCCGTGTTCGTTTAACTAATGGATACGAAGTATCGTCATACATCGGCGGTGAAGGTCACAACTTACAGGAACACTCAGTGGTCCTGATTCGTGGTGGTCGAGTGAAGGATTTGCCAGGTGTTCGATATCACACCGTTCGTGGTGCATTAGATACCGCGGGTGTGAACGATCGGAAACAAGGTCGTTCGAAGTATGGTGCGAAGCGGCCAAAGGGCTAATTCAGTACCACGAATTCATTAAACTGTAATCATTTATACAGAGTATGGCTCGCCATGCTCAGTAAGGCCGGGCGAGAGTCCCGGAATGACCTGAAGAAAAGGAAAGTACAATGCCAAGACGTCGCGTCCCCGTAAAACGTGAAACTTTGCCGGATCCAAAATTCGGCGATCAGTTGCTTGCGAAATTTATTAACCACGTCATGGAAAGTGGAAAGAAGTCCATTGCAGAATCCATCGTTTATGGCGCGCTTGATCGCGTGCAAGAAAAGAACGGTGGTGATCCACTTGAAGTGTTCAACCAAGCGCTTGAGAACATCGCTCCGATGGTCGAGGTGAAGTCACGCCGTGTGGGTGGTGCCACCTATCAGGTTCCGGTTGAAGTGCGTCCAAGTCGTCGGACAGCGCTGGCGATGCGTTGGTTGGTTGAATATGCCCGTAAGCGTGGCGAGAAGTCGATGCAGGCTCGTCTAGCCGGTGAAATCCTTGATGCGATTGAGCAGCGCGGTGCTGCGGTGAAGAAGCGTGAAGACGTTCATCGCATGGCTGAAGCGAATAAGGCGTTCTCGCACTTCCGTTTTTAATTAAATGATGGCCGGATCGCCGGCCCTTTGGAGAGTAACTGTGGCACGTACCACCCCAATTAACCGCTACCGCAATATCGGCATCTGCGCGCACGTTGATGCTGGTAAAACAACGACGACAGAGCGTGTTCTGTTTTATACCGGCGTCAACCACAAGATTGGTGAGGTTCACGACGGCGCAGCCACCATGGACTGGATGGCTCAGGAGCAAGAGCGCGGAATTACCATCACCTCCGCTGCGACAACGACGTTCTGGCAAGGGATGGATCAGCAATATGACAAATACCGCGTCAACATCATTGATACCCCGGGCCACGTTGACTTCACGATTGAAGTTGAGCGTTCGATGCGTGTTCTTGATGGTGCTGTTGTTGTTTTCTGTGCAGCTTCAGGTGTTGAGCCGCAGTCAGAAACCGTCTGGCGTCAGGCAGACAAATATGGTGTTCCGCGGATTTGTTTCGTCAATAAGATGGACCGCGATGGTGCCGACTTTATTCGTGTGGTGAATCAGGTTCGTGATCGCTTAGGTGCGACAGCAGTACCAATCCAGTGTGCGGTTGGTTCTGAGAAAGATTTCAAAGGCGTCGTTGATTTGGTGAAAAACAAATTCATCGCCTGGAATGAAGAAGACATGGGAACGACCTTCACCTATGAAGAAATCCCAGCGGAAGTTGCGGATCAGGCAGCTTCACTTCGTGAAGAAATGATCGAGGCGGCGGCTGAAGCGAACGAAGAGTTGATGGACAAGTACCTTGAAGAAGGTGAGTTGACTGAATCGGAAATCAAAGCCGGTTTGCGCCAGCGCACATTGGCTCGTGAAATCGTCCCTTGCCTGTGCGGTACTGCATTCAAGAACAAGGGTGTCCAGGCGATGTTGGATGCCGTGATTGATTACTTGCCTGCGCCAGATGAAGTAGAAGCGATTCGTGGTCTCAAAGAAGATGAATCGGAAGATACGCGGCCAGCAAGCGATGAAGCGCCATTTGCTGCCTTGGCCTTTAAGATCGCAACAGACCCGTTTGTGGGTACGTTGACGTTTTTCCGGGTGTATTCGGGCATTCTGAATGGTGGCGATTCCGTTCTGAATTCTGTGAAAGGAAAGAAAGAGCGCGTCGGTCGTATGGTGCAGATGCACGCCAACACTCGCGAAGAAATCAAAGAAGTTCGCGCGGGTGATATTGCGGCAGCCGTTGGTTTAAAAGATGTCACAACCGGTGACACTTTGTGTGATCTCGCAAACCCCATCATTTTGGAACGGATGGAGTTTCCGGAGCCTGTGATTTCATTATCGGTTGAGCCAAAGTCAAAGGCTGACCAAGAGAAGATGGGTATCGCACTTGGCAAGTTGGCTCAAGAAGATCCGTCATTCCGTGTGAAAACCGATGAAGAAACTGGCCAGACGATTATCTCTGGGATGGGTGAGTTACACCTCGATATTCTGGTTGATCGGATGCGTCGCGAATTCTCAGTCGAATGTAATGTTGGTGCACCTCAGGTGTCTTACCGTGAATGTATTCGCAAGACCGTGGAAGTCGAAGGCAAGTTCGTTCGTCAATCTGGTGGTCGCGGTCAGTACGGTCACGTGGTCGTTCGCATCGAGCCGCTGCCATTGGATGGTGAAACGAATTTTGAGTTCGTGAACCAGATCGTTGGTGGTGTCGTACCTAAGGAATACATTCCAGCGGTATCGAAAGGAATCGAAGAGCAGATGGGTAACGGCGTATTGGCTGGCTTCCCGCTGCTTGGCGTCAGAGCAACGCTTTTCGATGGATCATTCCACGAAGTTGACTCGAATGAAATGGCGTTCAAGATCGCAGGTTCAATGGCCATGAAAAAAGGCGCGCTTGAGGCGAGTCCTGCGTTGCTTGAGCCGATCATGAAAGTTGAAGTCGTCACTCCAGAAGAAAACATGGGTGATGTGATTGGTGATCTTAACCGTCGTCGTGGCCTGGTCCAGGGCATGGATGACGGTGTGGGTGGTGTGAAACTTGTTCGCGCCGAAGTTCCGCTTGCGGAAATGTTTGGATACGCAACAGACCTCCGTGGTTTCACACAGGGTCGCGCATCGTACAGCATGGAATTTGCGAAATACGCTGAAGCACCATCAAGCGTCGCAGAAGAAGTGATTAAGAAAAACAGCTAATTGAATATCGGAGTCCATAAAAATGGCAAAAGAAAAGTTTGAGCGTAGTAAGCCGCACGTAAACGTAGGCACGATTGGTCACGTTGACCATGGTAAGACGACTTTGACAGCGGCGTTGACGCGTGTTGGAGCGGAGGTTTTTGGTGGTGAGACGAGAGCGTTTGACCAGATTGATAATGCACCTGAAGAGCGTGCGCGAGGGATTACGATTTCGACATCGCACGTTGAGTATCAGTCGCATGAGCGTCATTACGCGCACGTAGATTGTCCGGGTCACGCGGATTATGTGAAGAACATGATTACGGGTGCGGCGCAGATGGACGGAGCGATTTTGGTGTGTTCTGCGGCTGATGGTCCGATGCCACAGACGCGTGAGCACATTTTGTTGTCTCGTCAGGTTGGTGTTCCTTACATTGTGGTGTTCTTAAACAAGGCGGACATGGTTGATGATCCTGAGTTGTTGGAACTGGTTGAGATGGAAGTTCGTGAGCTGTTGGATCAGTACGATTTTCCAGGTGACGACACGCCAATTATTGTGGGATCTGCCCTGAAGGCATTGGAAGGTGATACGTCGGACATTGGTATGCCGGCGGTTCAGAAGTTGATTGAGACGCTGGACTCTTATATTCCTGAGCCTGAGCGAGCGATTGACCAGGCGTTTTTGATGCCGATTGAGGATGTGTTCTCGATTTCGGGTCGTGGAACGGTTGTGACGGGTCGTATTGAGCGCGGCATCATCAACGTTGGTGACGAGATTGAGATCGTTGGTATCAAGGATACGACGAAGACGACTTGTACGGGTGTTGAGATGTTCCGCAAGCTGCTTGACGAAGGTCGTGCGGGCGAGAACGTTGGTGTTCTTCTTCGTGGTACTAAGCGTGATGAAGTGGAGCGTGGTCAGGTCTTGGCGAAGCCAGGTTCGATCAATCCGCACACCAAGTTTGAGTGTGAAGTGTATGTATTGTCGAAGGATGAAGGTGGCCGTCATACGCCGTTCTTCAAGGGCTATCGTCCGCAGTTTTACTTCCGTACGACGGATGTGACGGGTGCGTGTGAGCTTCCTTCGGGCACAGAGATGGTCATGCCAGGAGATAACGTGAAGTTGTCGGTTGAGCTGATTTGTCCGATTGCGATGGAAGAAGGTCTGCGTTTTGCGATTCGTGAAGGTGGCCGTACTGTCGGCGCCGGTGTCGTCTCCAAAATCCTAGACTGATTTGTCAAGGCAATTCGCCTAACAGAAAGCCCCGCCTGGTCGGGGCTTTTTTATTTCCTGGAAGCGGTTGACTCACCAGGGTCAGATGCATACACTACCGCACCTTGTTTTTGACTGTCCGCGTTTCGCGGGCAATTTTTGATTGGAGTAGCCAAGTGGCAGTACAGAATCAAAAAATCCGCATTCGGCTGAAGGCTTTCGACCATCGCCTGATCGATTCATCGACTCAGGATATTGTTGAAACCGCCAAGCGTACCGGGGCACAAGTGCGTGGCCCGATTCCATTGCCGACGCGGATTGAGCGCTACACCGTTCTTGTTTCACCTCACGTGAACAAGGATGCGCGCGATCAGTACGAGATGCGTACGCACAAGCGCATGATCGATATCGTTGAGCCTACCGACAAGACTGTCGATGCCTTGATGAAACTTGATCTGGCAGCGGGTGTTGATGTTCAGATCAGCTTAGGTTGATCAAAAGCAGGGGTGCACCAAATCCGCGCACCCCGGTGACAAGCGGTCTGTTTGTATAACTTACTGTGGCCATAGCGGGTTTAGCCCCCTGTGCAGGCAGAGAGGAAGTCGAGATGACAATTGGAGTTGTCGGTCGGAAGACCGGTATGACCCGAGTGTTCACCGAGGAAGGCGTGTCAGTTCCTGTCACTGTCGTTCAAGTTGAACCGAATCGGGTGAGTCAAGTAAAAACCGTTGAAACAGACGGTTATCAAGCCATTCAGGTGACTGTTGGTGATCGTCGTGCGCAACATCGTGTATCGCAACCGATCAAAGGTCATTTGTCCAAAGCGGAAATGCGCATGGGTCGTGGTCTTTGGGAATTCCGTGTGGAAGACCTGGGAGAGCTAGCGATTGGTGCAGAGATTTCTGTGAACCAGTTCGAAGCCGGTCAAATTGTTGACGTGACAGGTCAGTCGAAGGGTAAAGGGTTTGCTGGTGCTGTAAAGCGCTGGAATTTCCGCACCCAAGACGCGACTCACGGTAACTCTCTGTCGCATCGTGCCCCAGGTTCTATCGGTAACTGCCAAACACCAGGTCGTGTCTTCAAAGGGAAGAAGATGGCTGGCCATATGGGTGCAGAGCGCGTCACCGTTCAAGGTCTCGAAGTCGTCCGTATCGACGAAGAGAAAGGCCTGATCCTGGTTAAGGGTTCTGTTCCAGGTGCGAACGGGACTGACGTCATCATCAAGCCGACAGCGAAGGCCTGAGGGAGTCGAACATGGAATTGAATCTAATAGCAGGCGGAACTGTCGAGGTCTCAGACCAGACGTTCGGTCGCGAATTCAACGAGGCGTTGATTCACCAAGTGGTGACAGCATATCTCGCCGGTGCGCGCCAAGGTACGCGTGCGCAGAAAACGCGGTCTGAGGTATCAGGCGGCGGCCGCAAGCCTTGGCGTCAAAAAGGAACAGGTCGTGCCCGTGCAGGTACTACGCGTTCTCCGATTTGGCGTTCAGGCGGTGTGACCTTTGCTGCGAAGCCTCAGGACTTCTCGCAGAAAGTGAACAAGAAAATGTATCGCGCAGCGATGCAGAGCATTTGGAGCGAGCTGATCCGTCAAGGTCGTTTGGTCATCACTGATGATTTAGGCATCGATGCGCCAAAAACCAAAGCACTGGCTGCCAAGCTCAGCGCTTTGGAGCTATCGAATGTGTTGATCGTTGCTGGTGAAGTCTCAGATGCCTTGTACCTTTCAGCACGCAATCTTCCACACGTGGATGTTCGCGATGCTGATGCCATTGACCCTGTGAGCCTCATTTCTTTCGAGAAAGTGTTGGTGACCGTCGACGCATTGAAGGCGATTGAGGAGCAATTGGCATGAATCAGGAACGTATCTTTACTGTTCTGAAAGGGCCGCATGTGTCCGAGAAGGCGACGGTGGTAGCCGATCAGAACAACCAATATGTATTCAAGGTGGCCTCTGATGCGACAAAGCCTGAGATCAAAGCAGCGGTAGAAGCTTTGTTCGAAGTCTCTGTTACCCGGGTCAATGTTGTAAACATCAAAGGAAAGACCAAGCGCACAGCGCGTGGCATGGGTAAGCGTAACGATACGCGGAAGGCCTATGTGACGCTTGCTGATGGCCAAGAAATTTCCTTTGCAGCAGGCGAGTGAGACGGAAGTTATGGCAATCGTAAAATGTAAACCAACGTCAGCCGGCCGTCGTCACATGGTCAAAGTCGTGACGCCGGAGCTCCATAAAGGAGCGCCGCACGCGCCGCTGTTGGAAAAGAAATCGAAAACAGGTGGTCGAAACAATGACGGTCGGATTACGACTCGTCATATTGGTGGTGGTCATAAGCAACACTATCGTGTCATCGACTTTAAGCGGAATAAAGATGGCATTCCGGGCAAGATCGAGCGTTTGGAATATGATCCTAACCGTTCGGCTCACATTGCTTTAGTTCTCTATGCAGACGGCGAGCGCCGTTACATTATTGCGCCAAAGGGACTACAGGCTGGTGACCCGATTCGGTCTGGTGAAGATGCGCCGATTAAGGTTGGTAGCTGCCTTCCACTCCGGAATATCCCGGTCGGTTCCGTTATTCATTGCATTGAGTTGAGACCCGGAAAAGGTGCACAAATGGCCCGTTCGGCTGGTGCGTCTGTCCAGTTGGTCGCTCGTGAAGGTCGTCATGCGACCCTCCGCTTACGTTCAGGTGAGATGCGCAAGGTCTTGTCGGAATGTCGAGCCACTCTGGGCGAAGTGTCGAATGGCGAGCACAGCCTGCGTCAGCTTGGTAAAGCCGGAGCGAAGCGTTGGAGAGGTGTTCGTCCTACGGTCCGTGGTGTTGTGATGAACCCGGTTGATCACCCGCATGGTGGTGGTGAAGGTCGTACGTCAGGGGGCCGTCATCCGGTATCACCTTGGGGTATGCCAACAAAGGGTTACAAGACTCGTAAGAACAAGCGTACCGATAAAATGATCGTACGCCGTCGCGGTAAGTAAGGAGAGAGATCAATGCCACGTTCATTGAAAAAGGGCCCATTCGTCGATCTCCACCTTCTGAAGAAGGTCGAGGCGGCTTCTGAGGCAAATGATCGTCGTCCGATTAAGACTTGGTCGCGTCGCTCGATGATTGTTCCAAATATGGTGGGATTAACCATCGCTGTTCACAACGGGAAACAACATGTTCCTGTTTTGATCAACGAAGACATGGTTGGTCACAAGTTAGGTGAGTTCGCGGTCACGCGTAACTACCGTGGTCACGTTGCCGACAAAAAGTCGAAGCGTTAAGGATTAGGTGTAGCCATGAATGAAGTGCAAGCACGTTTAAAAGGCGCTCGACTTTCTGCTCAGAAGGCGCGCCTGGTCGCAGACCAGATTCGCGGGAAGCACGTTGAAGAAGCGCTCAATACGCTGAACTTCTCAACGAAGAAAGCGGCGCATATTGTCAAGAAAGTTCTTGAGAGTGCCATTGCGAACGCAGAACACAATGAAGGCGCTGATGTTGATGATCTGAAAGTCACAACAGTCTTCGTCGATGAGGGTATGACTATGAAGCGAATTCGCCCGCGTGCGAAGGGTCGCGCAGACCGGATTTTTAAGCGGTCATGTCATATCACTGTCAAAGTCGGACAGGCCTGAGGAGGAACATTATGGGTCAGAAAGTACACCCGAATGGCATCCGCCTCGGGATTACCAAGGATCACACGTCGATTTGGTATGCCGAACGTGGTGATTATGCAGATAAATTATTCGATGACATTAAGGTCCGTGAGTTCCTTGATGCGAAACTGAAGAACGCTCAGATTTCAAAGATCTTGATCGAGCGTCCTGCGCAAAATGCACGTGTCACGTTGCAAACGGCGCGTCCAGGCATCGTGATCGGTAAGAAAGGTGAAGACGTGGAAGCGCTTCGCAAAGAACTGACACAGATGATGGGTATCCCAGTTCAGATCAACATCGAAGAGATCAGAAAGCCTGAGCTTGATGCGCGTTTGGTTGCGCAGAATATCGCAGGCCAGTTAGAGCGTCGTGTGATGTTCCGTCGTGCGATGAAGCGTGCGGTTCAGAACGCGATGCGAGCTGGTGCTGAAGGGATTCGTGTTCAGGTTTCGGGTCGTTTGGGCGGTGCTGAAATCGCGCGGACAGAGTGGTATCGCGAAGGTCGTGTTCCACTGCACACATTGCGTGCAGATATCGACTACTCGACGTATGAGGCGCACACCACATATGGCGTGATCGGTATCAAAGTGTGGATCTTCAAAGGTGAGATCCTTGGTGGAATTGAAGCAGTCCGTGCTAGCCGTGAACAGGCTCGCGCGAAAGCTGCTCGCTAAGGGAAGAAGACGATGCTGCAACCGAAACGGATGAAATTCCGCAAAATGCAAAAAGGCCGGAATCGTGGCCTAGCAGAGCGCGGCTCCAAAGTAAGCTTTGGTGAATTCGCTCTAAAAGCGACCGGTCGTGGTCGCATGACGGCGCGTCAGATTGAGGCAGCCCGTCGAACCATTACTCGTCGCGTGAAACGTGGCGGTAAGTTATGGATTCGGGTTTTCCCTGATAAGCCAATTACCCAGAAGCCTTTGGAAGTGCGTCAGGGTAAAGGTAAAGGCTCTGTTGAATACTGGGTATGCCAGATTCAGCCAGGTCGTGTTTTATATGAAATTGAAGGTGTGTCTGAAGAAGTGGCGCGCGAAGCATTTACGCTTGCGGCATCGAAGCTTCCATTCAAAACCACCTTCGTTAGTCGGACGGTAATGTAATGAAAGCATCAGAGTTACGTGAAAAAAACGTTGCTGAGCTGAAAGAAGAGCTGCTTACGCTACGTCGTGAACAGTTCAATCTGAATATGGCAAAAGCCACAGGTCAGCTGGCTCAGACACACTTGTTGGGTCAGGTCCGTCGTGACATCGCGCGCATCAAGACAGTGATCGCGCAGAAGGAGGTAGCGGCATGACCGAAGCAACAACAATAGTTCGGACACTGAGCGGAAAGGTTGTCTCAAATAAAGGCGACAAAACCATCAGCGTATTGGTAGAGCGTTTTGAGAAGCACCCGTTGTACGGTAAGTACGTGAAGCGCTCCTCAAAGATTGCTGCTCATGATGAGAACAACGAGTGCCAGATTGGTGACACAGTCACGATTTCTGAATGTCGTCCGCTTTCGAAGTCGAAAGCGTACCGTCTCGTTGAAATCACTGAGCGTGCTGTTCAGGTTTAACGGAGGGGAATCATGATTCAAGCAGAAAGTATGCTTGAGGTAGCTGACAACTCAGGTGCGCGTCGTGTGATGTGTATCAAAGTGCTCGGCGGCTCAAAGCGTCGCTATGCCCGGATCGGCGACATTATCAAGGTCACCGTGAAAGAAGCGATTCCTCGCGGCAAAGTGAAGAAAGGTCAGGTCATGAACGCAGTTGTCGTTCGGACTCGCAGTGGCGTTCGTCGTCAAGACGGTTCATTGATTAAATTCGATGGTAACGCGGCAGTTCTTTTGAACACCAACTTAGCGCCAATTGGGACTCGTATTTTCGGGCCAGTCACGCGTGAACTGCGGAGTGAGAAGTTTATGAAAATCATCTCACTTGCGCCTGAAGTGTTGTAAGGGGCAGATCGATGGCAGCAAAAATTCGTCGTGACGATGAAGTCGTCGTAATCGCGGGTAAAGACAAAGGACGCCGTGGCAAAGTATTGCAAGTGCGTCCAGATAACCGCGTGTTGGTGTCAGGTGTCAACCTGATGAAAAAGCATATGAAACCAAACCCAATGCTTGGCAAGCAGGGCGGCATCGTTGAGAAAGAAGCTCCGCTTCATATCTCGAACGTAGCGCTGTTTAACCCTGAAAATGACAAAGCAGAACGCGTTGGTTTTCGTGTAAACGAGGACGGCACCAAAGCACGGGTGTTTAAGTCCACTGGTAAGGAAGTCGGGGCGTAAGCCTCTGCGCCTAGGAGCGAGAAAGAAGCCATGGCGAGACTACAACAAGTCTACAAAGAAAAAGTCGTACCGGAGCTCTTGAAAGAGTTCGCGTACAAAAACGTGATGCAAGTGCCGCGCGTCAAGAAAATCACTCTTAATATGGGTGTTGGTGAGGCAGTTGCGGATAAGAAGCAGATCGAAAACGCAGTACGGGACATGACGGCGATTGCCGGACAGAAGCCTGTGGTGACTAAGGCACGCAAGTCGATTGCGGGCTTTAAGATCCGTGACGGTTGGCCGATTGGCTGCAAGGTCACCTTGCGTGGTGAGCACATGTGGGAATTCTTGGATCGTCTGATTGCGATCTCAATCCCACGGATTCGTGATTTCCGCGGGTTGAACGGTAAGTCGTTTGACGGTCGTGGGAACTACTCGATGGGTGTGCGCGAGCAGATCATGTTCCCTGAAATCGATTATGACAAAGTGGATGCGATCCGTGGACTGGACATCACCATCACCACATCGGCTGACACTGATGAGGAAGGCAAAGCGCTTTTGAAGGCGTTCAACTTCCCATTCCGTAACTGAGGAGCGTTAGGTGGCTAAGAAATCAATGAAAGAACGTGAACTGAAGCGTCAAAAGACGGTTGCTCGGTTCGCAGCGAAGCGTAAGGAATTGAAAGCGACAATCGCCAATCCAAACGCAACAGATGAAGAAGTGTGGGACGCGCAGCAGAAGCTGCAAAAGATGCCACGTGACGCTTCTGCAGTGCGTTTACAGCGTCGGTGTCGTGTGACTGGTCGTCCGCACGCGGTCTACCGTAAGTTTGGCCTGTCCCGGATTAAGCTGCGCGAGACGATGATGCGCGGTGAAGTTCCTGGTCTGAAAAAGGCCAGCTGGTAAGGAGTGATTTAGAAAATGAGCATGCAAGATACTTTGGCGGATATGTTCACTCGCATCCGCAACGGGCAGATGGCAGGTAAAACTGCGGTCTCTATGCCTTCTTCAAAACAGAAGGTTGCACTTGCCCGGGTACTCGCTGACGAAGGATTTTTGGGTGGATACAACGTTGATGACGCAGGTGTGAAGTCAACATTGACAGTCGATCTTCGGTATCACGAAGGTCGGCCAGTGATCCGTGAAATTAAACGTTCAAGTCGTCCAGGTTTGCGTCGGTATGAAGGGAAGGAGACCTTGCCAAAAGTACAAGGTGGTCTCGGGATTGCCATCATCTCGACGTCGAAAGGTTTGATGACTGACCGCGAAGCACGCAAAGCCGGTATCGGTGGCGAAGTGCTCTGCACAGTATTCTAAGGAGTTATTGATGTCTCGTATTGCAAAAGCTCCGATCGAATTGCCATCGGGTGTTGATGTCAACATCGCTGGTCAGGATGTCACTGTCAAAGGAAAGAACGGCACATTGTCAATTTCCTTAAATGATGCAGTGGCTGTGAATCAAGCGGATAACGTATTGACGTTTGAGCCGCGCGAAGGCGCTGCAGATGGTTGGGCGCAAGCTGGTACAGCTCGTGCAATCGTCAATAACATGGTCACGGGTGTCGCCGATGGCTTCGAAAAGAAGTTGACTCTCATCGGCGTCGGTTATCGTGCCCAGGTTCAAGGGTCTGCGATCAACTTGACTCTTGGTTTCTCACATCCCGTGGTTCATAACCTGCCACAAGGTGTGACTGCAGAAACACCAAGTCAGACTGAAATCGTGCTGAAGTCAGCCGATAAGCAGTTGCTTGGTCAGGTCGCTGCAGAAATCCGCGCATACCGCCCACCAGAGCCCTACAAAGGCAAGGGTGTGCGTTACTCAGATGAGTATGTGCGTCGTAAAGAAGCGAAGAAGAAGTAAGGAGAGCCGACATGATGGACAAGAAAAAAGCCCGGTTGCGTCGCGCTCGCCGTGCACGCGCCAAAATGCGCGAATTAGGCGCAAATCGTTTGTGCGTGCATCGTACACCACGTCATATCTACGCCCAGATTATTTCTGGCGATGGATCCAACGTGATTTGTACAGCATCGACACTGGATAAGGACCTTCGTGAGAAGAACGGTGGAAACGTGGATGCGGCTGCAGAAGTCGGCAAGCGGATCGCTGAACGAGCGAAGGAAAAAGGAATTCAGGCGGTTGCATTTGACCGCTCCGGTTTCCGTTATCACGGACGTGTGAAGGCTCTAGCCGACGCAGCCCGTGAAGGTGGACTTGAGTTTTAAGGGGATCCGATGAACGCAAAAGTAGAAACACAGCAGCAGGGCGATCTGCAAGAAAAGCTGGTTCAGGTGAATCGGGTTGCCAAGGTTGTTAAAGGTGGCCGGATTTTCAGCTTCACAGCATTGACTGTGGTTGGCGATGGAAATGGGAAAGTTGGATACGGTCGCGGTAAAGCGCGCGAAGTGCCAGCGGCGATTCAGAAAGCGATGGAAGCGGCCCGCCGCAATATGGTTTCTGTCAAGCTGGATGGGGACACCATTCAATACCCAACCAAAGCGGCCCACGGCTCTGCCAAGGTTTACATGCAGCCCGCATCACAGGGTACTGGCGTCATCGCCGGTGGTGCGATGCGTGCGGTGTTGGAAATCGCTGGTGTGCAGAACGTATTGGCGAAGTGTTACGGCTCAACGAACCCCGCTAACGTGGTTCGTGCAACGATCAAAGCGCTTTCAGAGATGCAATCTCCGGAAGACGTTGCAGCTCGTCGTGGCAAATCAGTCGAAGAAATTCTCGGCTAAGGATTAGAGACATGGCGAAGAAAAAAATGTTGAAAGTGACATTGGTGCGTAGCCCAATCCGTCAAAATCCAAAGCACAAACTGTGTGTCCAGGGTCTTGGCTTGAAGCGCATGCATCAGACAGTTGAAGTTGAAGATACACCCAGCGTTCGTGGAATGATCAACAAGGTCAACTACCTCGTTCGCATTGAAGGAGAAGCATAATGCGTTTAAACGGCTTATCTCCGGCTCCTGGCTCACGTACGGATAAAAAGCGTGTTGGCCGTGGCATCGGCTCTGGTTTGGGTAAAACTGGTGGTCGTGGTCATAAAGGGTTGAAGTCGCGTTCCGGTGGTTCAGTGAAGCCTGGTTTCGAAGGCGGTCAAATGCCATTGCAGCGTCGCCTGCCGAAGTTTGGTTTTACATCACGCAAGAGTTTGACTCGTGACGAAATCCGCTTAGCGGAACTGAACAAGATCCAAGGTGATGAAGTCACGATGGACTCGTTGCGTCAAGCACGACTCATTGGTGAAAACATCAAAGACGTGAAAATCATCTTGGCTGGTGAAATCACTCGCGCGATGACTGTCAAAGGCTTGAAGATCACCAAGGGTGCTCAAGCTGCAGTCGAAGCCGCTGGCGGCAAGGTCGAAGCGTAAATGGCGACTCCAGGTGCATCAGGAGGCGGATTGACAGAGCTTTGGGCTCGACTTCGCTTCGTTGTGATCGCGGTTGTAGTGTACCGAATCGGTGCACACATTCCGGTCCCAGGAATTAATCCTGATCGGCTGGCAGACCTGTTTGAGCAGAGCCAAGGAACCATTCTTAGCCTATTCAACATGTTCTCTGGCGGTGCGTTGGAGCGGATGTCGATCCTCGCGCTTGGAATCATGCCTTACATCTCAGCATCGATTGTGATGCAGCTTTTAACCGCTGTTGTCCCATCGCTTGAAGCGTTGAAGAAAGAGGGTGAGGCTGGGCGTCGAAAGATTACGCAATACACGCGGTACGGAACGGTGTTTCTGGCGACGGTACAGTCTATCGGTGTCGCCATGGGTCTTGCAGGCCAAGGTGTCGCGTTTGCGTCCGATTTCCACTTCCATTTTGTGGCGGTGATCACCTTTGTCTCAGGATCGGTCTTTCTGATGTGGCTTGGTGAACAGGTCACGGAAAAAGGGATCGGTAACGGCATCAGTCTGCTGATCTTTGCCGGTATTGTCGCCGGTCTTCCCGGCGCGATCGGGCAGTCAGCCGAGGCTGCGCGTCAAGGGGATCTGAATATCCTTGGGTTATTGGCGATTGCCATCATTGCGGTCGGGGTAGTGGCGTTTGTCGTCTTCATGGAACGTGCACAACGTCGCATTACGGTGAATTACGCACGTCGACAGCAAGGGAATAAAGTGTTTGCGGCCCAACAGTCGCATTTGCCGTTAAAGATCAATATGGCGGGTGTGATCCCACCGATCTTTGCGTCGAGCCTGTTGTTGTTCCCTGCGTCGATCGGCCAGTGGTTCGGTCAAGGCGAAGGGATGGAATGGTTGCAGGATGTGAGTCTTGCGCTCGGTCCAGGTCAGCCTCTGTACTATCTGCTATTTACAGTGGGCATTGTGTTTTTCTGCTACTTCTACACGGCGTTGGTCTTCAATCCGCGCGACGTGGCAGACAACCTGAAAAAGTCTGGTGCGTTCATCCCAGGGATTCGTCCGGGTGAACAGTCAGCAAACTATATCGACAAAGTGATGAGTCGTTTAACGTTTTGGGGTGCTGCCTATATTGCAGCCGTCTCCTTGCTCCCACAGAGCTTGGTGGTCAGCTTCAATGCACCGTTTTACTTTGGTGGTACGTCACTGTTGATCGTTGTTGTTGTGGTCATGGATTTCATGTCGCAGGTGCAGTCGCACCTCATGAGTCGTCAGTACGAATCCTTGATGAAGAAATCGAATTTGAAAGGGTATGGCTCGGGCGGCCTTTTACGCTAAACGGGCATTGGGAGCTTTGAAATGAAAGTACGCGCATCAGTAAAAAAGATTTGCCGGAACTGTCGAATTATTCGTCGTAACGGTGCAGTACGTGTGATCTGTACGGATCCTCGTCACAAGCAGCGTCAAGGTTAAATAAAGAAAAGGGTTGAGATTTTCTGTTGGAATCAATAGAATTTCGCGCCTTGTAATTTTCGAGAGTCGGCGGGGCCGGTTCATGAATTTGGAGAGTTAGGAATGGCACGTATTGCCGGCGTTAACATCCCAGATAACAAGCACACAGTGATTTCACTGCAGTATGTTTTTGGGATTGGTCAAACTCGCGCGAAAGCGATCTGTAAAGCAACTGGCATCGAAGAGTCTGCCAAGGTTTCTTCGTTGTCTGAAGATCAGTTGGAAATGCTTCGTACAGAGGTTGGCAAGTTTGACGTAGAAGGTGACCTTCGTCGTGAAGTGTCAATGAATATTAAGCGTCTGATGGATCTCGGTTGTTTCCGTGGTATTCGTCATCGTCGCAGTCTGCCAGTTCGTGGACAGCGTACTAAGACAAACGCGCGGACCCGCAAGGGCCCACGTAAGCCGATTCGTAAGTAAGGAATTCTGATGGCGACACAGCGTAGCGCATCGCGTAAGAAGGTCAAAAAGCAGGTTGCTGAGGGTGTGGTTCACATTCACGCGTCCTTCAATAACACCATTATCACGATCACCGATCGGCAAGGTAACGCTCTGTCATGGGCGACAGCCGGCGGGTCGGGCTTCCGTGGTTCACGTAAATCCACACCATTCGCCGCACAGGTAGCGAGTGAGCGTGCAGCAACAGCGGCACAGGAGTTTGGTTTGAAATCTGTGGATGTCATGGTGAAGGGGCCTGGACCTGGACGTGAGAGTGCTGTTCGTGCTCTGAATGCTGTAGGCCTTAAGGTTACAAATATCACTGACGTCACGCCGATCCCGCATAACGGCTGCCGTCCGCCGAAAAAGCGCCGCGTCTAAGGAGAATTAGAGGAATGGCACGTTACATCGGACCAACTTGTAAATTAGCACGTCGTGAAGGAACAGATCTGTTCCTGAAGAGCGGCGTCCGTTCAATGGATACAAAGTGCAACTTGGAAACACGTCCAGGAATGCACGGTGCAGCACGTGGTCGTCTGTCTGACTACGGATTGCAGTTACGCGAGAAGCAGAAGGTGCGTCGTATTTATGGCGTGCTCGAAAAGCAATTCCGTAACTATTACAAAGAAGCATCGCGCCTTCGTGGTTCAACGGGTGAAAACCTCTTGAAGCTGTTGGAAAGCCGCTTGGATAACGTTGTTTATCGAATGGGTTTTGGCTCGACTCGTGCGGAAGCCCGCCAAGTCGTCGGTCATCGGTCCATTATGGTGAATGGCAAAGTTTTGAATATCCCGTCTTATCAGGTGAAGCCGGGTGATGTGATCAGCGTTCGTGAGAAGGCGAAAGGTCAGTTGCGAATTCGCGCTGCGCTTGAGCTGGCTGGTCAGCGTGCAGATGTGCCTTGGATGGATGTTGATTCATCAAAGATGGAAGGTACGTTCAAGACTCTTCCAGAGCGTCAAGATCTGTCACAAGACATCAACGAAAACCTGATCGTCGAGTTGTACTCGAAGTAAACCACATTGTTAGGAGACGGTATGTCGTCATTGGAACTGCTGACACCACGTCAGATTCAGGTCCAGGAGGTAGCTCCCGGACGCTCAAAAATTATTCTTGAGCCTCTTGAGCGCGGTTACGGCCACACATTGGGTAACGCGTTGCGTCGGATCCTGCTCTCATCGATGCCGGGTTGCGCGATTATTGAAGCGAAAATCGACGGCGTTGCGCACGAGTATTCTGAAATTGAAGGCGTGAAAGAAGATGTCATCGAAATTCTGTTGAACCTCAAGAAAGTCGCGGTGTCCTTGGAAGGCCGTGATGGGATTGCGACGATTCGCTTGAACCACTCGGGCGAAGGTGTGGTGACTGCGGCAGATTTTGAATTACCTCAAAACGTCGAAGTTGCGAATCCGGAGCAGCACATCGCTACAGTCGCCGCTCGCGGTTCGTTGCAGATTGAAGCGCTGGTTGCTCGAGGCATTGGATATGAACCTGCGAGTGAGCGTGAAGAAGACGAAGAGATGCGGACAATTGGCGCGTTGCGTTTGGATGCAACCTACAGCCCTGTGCGTCGCGTGTCCTACGTGGTCGAGAGCGCTCGAGTTGAACAACGCACTGACCTTGATAAGCTGGTGATCGATCTTGAAACTGACGGCACCTTGGACGCTGAAGAAGCGATCCGCCGTGCAGCGACCCTGCTTCAGCAGCAGTTGTCGGTATTTGTTGAGTTCGAAGGTCCTCAGGTGGCAGCTGAAGAAACTCAGAAAGATGAAATTGATCCAATTTTGTTGCGTCCAGTCGATGATCTTGAGCTGACAGTTCGTTCTGCGAATTGTTTGAAAGCAGAAAACATTTACTACATCGGTGACCTGGTGCAGCGGACTGAGGTTGAGTTGTTGAAGACTCCGAACCTCGGTAAGAAGTCGTTGACCGAAATCAAAGACGTTTTAGCATCACGCGGCTTGTCGCTGGGTTCACGTCTGGAAAATTGGCCACCAGCAGGATTTGCGCGCGAAGAAAGCGCCTAAGTTAGACCGACCCGTCGTGAGACGGTGTCTTTGAGAAGCGAGAATAGACCATGCGTCATTTGAAAAGCGGAAAGAAACTGAATCGGACTAGCAGTCATCGTAAGGCCATGTTTTCTAACATGACCGCCTCGTTGATTGAGCATGAAGTCATTAAGACGACTTTGCCGAAAGCGAAAGAATTACGCCGTGTAGCTGAGCCTTTAATTACATTGGCGAAGAATGATTCAGTCGCGAATCGTCGGTTGGCGTTTAGCCGCCTTCGGAGTGATTCGGCTGTTGGCAAGCTATTTGCTGAGTTGGGGCCACGTTATCAAGCTCGCCCAGGTGGGTACTTGCGCATTCTGAAATCTGGCTTCCGTGCCGGTGATGCAGCACCCATGGCGATTGTTGAGTTGGTTGATCGTCCAGAGATCGCGGCTGAGGCAGAGTAAAGACTATCTCCTTGAGATCGGTGAAAGCCGAGTTCTGGACGAAAAAGGGCGCTTAGGCGCCCTTTTTGCGTTCGAGCAGTGGTTTGAGGAATCGGCCTGTGTGGGAGTGAGCGAGCTGAGCGACGTCCTCAGGCGTCCCCTCGGCGATGATTTGTCCGCCACCAGACCCACCTTCAGGGCCTAGGTCAATCACCCAATCTGCCGTCTTAATGACGTCAAGATTGTGCTCGATCACCACGACCGTGTTGCCATGATCTCTCAGCCGATGCAGTACAGTGAGCAACTGCTGAATATCTTCGAAGTGTAATCCTGTCGTGGGCTCATCAAGAATATAGAGTGTCCTTCCGGTATCACGCTTGGACAATTCTCGAGCGAGCTTGACTCGTTGTGCTTCACCACCGGACAGAGTGGTCGCGGATTGACCGAGCTTTAAATAAGACAGTCCAACGTCAACGAGTGTCTGAAGCTTTCGCGCCAGTGTTGGAATCGCATCGAAGAACGCTCGCGCGTCCTCGACGGTCATGGCTAAAACGTCATGAATCGATTTTCCTTTGTAGAGAATATCCAACGTTTCGCGATTGTAGCGAAGCCCTTTGCAGGTATCACAGGGAACATAAATATCTGGCAAGAAATGCATTTCGACTTTAATCATGCCATCACCCTGGCAGGTCTCACAGCGCCCCCCTTTGACGTTGAAAGAGAAACGTCCTGGGGAATATCCGCGTGACCGAGCTTCCTGGGTTTCTGCGAAAATTTCGCGGATTGGTGTGAAGAGACCGGTGTAGGTTGCTGGGTTGGAGCGCGGTGTCCGACCGATTGGGCTCTGGTCAATATCGACCACTTTATCGAGTTCATGAATTCCATGACAGTGCTCAAACGGAGCCGACTTCAGTGTTGTGGCTTTATTGAGGACTTTGGCAGTATGCGGATAGAGGGTTCGGTTAATCAACGTGGACTTGCCGGATCCTGAGACACCAGTGACACAGGTTAAAAGCCCCAACGGCAGGTTTAAACTGACATTTTGTAGATTGTTTCCAGTACAGCCTTCCAAGACCAGTTGATGATCTCCACGCGGTGTGCGGCTGTCGGGAATTGCGATCGCTTTCTTACCTGACAGATAGAGGCCGGTGACCGATTGTTCATTGTCCATCACTTCCTTCGGGGTTCCGCAGGCCACAATCTGACCGCCATGCACTCCAGCGCCCGGTCCGATATCGACCAGATAATCGGCACTCCGCATCGCGTCTTCGTCGTGTTCGACGACGATGACGGTGTTCCCGAGATCCCTGAGGTGGAAGAGTGTGTTGAGCAAACGTTCGTTATCTCGTTGATGCAGACCGATGGACGGCTCGTCCAAGATGTACATCACACCGACCAGACCTGCCCCGATCTGACTGGCGAGTCGGATACGTTGGGCTTCCCCGCCGGATAAGGTCTCAGCGCTTCGATCCAAAGACAGGTAGTCAAGACCGACGTTGACTAAGAAGCCAAGCCGAGCTTGGATCTCTTTTAAAATCTTGTCGGCGATTTCTTGTCGTCGCCCTGGAAGATTTAACGCATCGAAGAATGCGAAGCATTCGCCGATTGGCAATTTGACCAATTCTGGCAGCCGAGTCTCACCAATAAACACGTTGCGGGCTGCCACGTTGAGTCGGGAGCCTCCACAATCTGGACAGGGTGCGTGAGTCATCAATTTTGATAGATCGTCGCGTTGCGACTGGCTATCTGTCTCTTTATAGCGGCGTTCGAGATTACGAATCACGCCTTCAAACGGATGATTTTTAGTCACTTCCCGGCCGCGGTCCGAGACATAGCTGAAGTCGATCGACTCGGAACCCGATCCGTATAAGATCTTACGTTGATGCTCTTCGGACAGATCCTGCCATTCGGTATCAATACTGAATCCGTAATGACGCGCTACACACTTCAGGAGGTGGTAGTAATACATGCTCCGACGATCCCAGCCTTTGATGGCTCCGGACGACAGTGACAGTTCCAGGTCGACAATCAGTCGATCGGGATCAAAAAATTGATGAACACCTAAGCCGTCGCAGGTCTGACATGCCCCAAACGGGCTATTGAACGAAAAGATTCTTGGTTCAAGCTCAGCGATTGAGTACCCGCAGTGAGAGCAGGCGAATTTGGATGAGAACATCAGTGGCTGAAAGGCATCGTCCATCGACTGAATGATGATTTGACCATCCGAGAGGTTGAGTCCTGTTTCAATCGATTCAGCGAGGCGAAGGCGTTGCGAATCATCGACTTTTAATCGATCCACGACGGCATCGATCGAGTGTTTTTTCTTTTTATCGAGCTGTGGGGCTTCGTCTAAATCAATCACCAATCCATCGACACGAACACGAATGAATCCTTGAGATTTGAGCTCCTGAAAAACGTGGAGATGCTCACCTTTCCGCTCGCTGATCATCGGCGCGAGCACCAGGATTTTCGATCCTTCGGGTAAAGCCAACACTTGGTCAACCATTTGGCTGACTGTTTGAGCTTCGAGGCTTAAGTTGTGGTCCGGGCACCGCGGTTCGCCGGCACGCGCGTAGAGTAGGCGCAAATAGTCATAAATTTCGGTGATTGTCCCGACGGTCGATCGCGGATTATGGCTGGTAGATTTTTGCTCGATCGAGATCGCAGGCGACAGGCCCTCGATATGGTCAACATCGGGCTTTTCCATCATTGATAGAAATTGCCGCGCATAGGCAGACAATGACTCAACGTAGCGACGTTGACCTTCCGCGTACAGGGTGTCAAAAGCCAATGAGGACTTGCCGGAACCTGATAATCCGGTGATCACAATCAGTTGGTCGCGTGGCAGATCAAGATGAATATTCTTCAGATTGTGGGTGCGTGCCCCACGGATTTGTATTGAGTCCACAGCGATCCGTATTAATAATGACAAAAGTACCAGTGTACCTGTTGATTGGGTTTTTATGCATGGATTCAATGCAGAAAATCAGAACTGTCAGACAAGCCTCGGCGATTGTCGCTGACACTGGCTTGTCCGTGCTACATTACGCTGTAGTTGAAGTATTGCTCACATAGGATGAACTCATGGCCCGTTCAGTCAACAAAGTCACCTTGATTGGAAATCTTGGTAACGATCCGGAAATGAAAGCACTGCCGTCTGGTAGTCAGGTTGCGAACTTAAGTATTGCGACGACAGATTCATGGCGCGATCGGACCAGTGGCGAAATGCAAGAGCGAACTGAATGGCATCGGGTGGTGTGTTTTGATCGTCTTGCCGAGATTTGTGGTCAATATCTTCGCAAGGGCTCACGGATTTATATCGAAGGTAGTTTGAGAACTCGATCTTGGGAGCAAGACGGGCAGAAGCGCTATGCGACAGAGATCGTCGGTCGTGAAATGATGATGCTTGACGGCCGTGGAGAAGGTGACATGAGTGCATCGTCGCCCATGCAATCCCGTCCACAAACGACCTCTGCCCCGCAACAACAGGCGGCTCCTCAGCCCGTCAGTCAGCCGATGCCTGATCCGAATATCGATGACGAAATCCCCTTCTAAGCCAGCGAGCTTCGAGGACGAGTCAGATCACCGATTTCCAACGGCTCGCGTGCTCGTCGTTGGTGGAGAGACCAGTTTAGCGGCGGCATTTTTTGAAGCGGAGTCAAGTGGTGGTCAACAGCGGATCGCATTACCGAGTTCTGTCAACTTGGCAGATGATCGTGAGATTTTTGAGTCCATTCGGATGCGTCGGCCCGATTTCGTGGTCAACTGTATGGTGGAATCTGGGGTCGACCGGGCCGAGTTAGATCCTACCGAATGCCGTCAGATCAATCATGATTTGCCCGTCAGTCTAGCCATTGCATGTCGAGAGTTTGATGCGACCCTGGTGCAGTTGTCGACGGACTACATTTTTGATGGTCAGAAGGACATCGCCTACTTCGAGGATGATGCGCCGAATCCGTTGAACCTTTACGGTCAAACACGCCTTGAAGCAGAACGCGATATCGAAAGCCTTCTGGATCGCCGAGTGATCTTGCGGGTATCTCATTTATTTGCACCGGGACCAAATAGCTTTGTGGCTAGTCTCTTAGATCGTGCGCGTATTGAATCTGAGTTACCGATGATTCAAGACGAACGCGGCTGTCCAACATCAGTGTTTGATGTCGGTCGTGTGATTTCCGCGGTGATTGATCAATTACACGCAGGTGCTGGAGCTTACGGTGTGTATCACGTTGGTTGTCAGGGCGATGCCTCATGGCTCGAGCTTGGCGAATGCGTCATCGCGCAGGCTCGGCAATTTGAAGACTTGGCTGTTGAGGAAATTCTGGGAATTTCAGGTCAGTCCATTCAAGGGCGTGCAGAACGACCACGGCGTCTGGTGTTATCAACGCGAAAGCTGTTGTATACCTTTGGCATCAAGCCAAGGCCATGGAGACAAGAGTTGGCAGACACCGTAGAACGGCACTACGCAACAGAAGGAACCTCGTATGCGGCGGTTTGACTCAAGCTCTGTGATTCGTCAACGGATGCATCGGTTGAAAAAGCGAAAGACCATTCTCAGAAGACAACAAAGTCTCCGTGAAAAAATGTTACTCGCTAAGCCTGAGGATCAGTTAGCTGATACGCAGGAACCATTTGTTGAAACTGGGTCAACCACAGAGCAAGATCAGTAAATCGCGTTCTCCATTCGCCTGAGAACCGAAAGTCTAAATAGCCCAGTGAAACAGCCAAGCCGATTTGATCCAGGGTCGGTGTTGACTGCACTGGGGTGATGTTGTCAGTCCACCACTGTAACCCGCCAAGGACCTTCTGGTTCTGTCGGTGCAGCCAGTCAGTATTGATCTGTGAGGACTCTCTAAATCGTCGTTCATAAACCATCAAGAGTGCCGCTTCAGTCATTCCGTCTGCAATCGCAGCGCGACTGAGGTGATACACCCGATGATCGTCAGGAAGTATTTCTGTCCGCCCCGAGGCTTGGATGAGATATTCACAGATGACCTTTGAATCGACGATCAACTCCCCTGATTCCAACGCTAAAGCCGGTATCTTATGCAGTGGATTGGGGTTGATTTGAGTGCTCTCAGGATCATTGCCGTCAATGGTGACCACCTCCAGTTGCTCATAAAGACCAGCGAGATGGGCTGTGATTTTGACTTTTCGACCAAAGGGCGAGGGTGATGACGAATACAGCTGCATTAACTGAGCTTCTGGAATGTCATGCAGGCATTGGTCCCACCAAATCCAAATGAATTTGAGAGGATGGTATTGAGTGGTTGGTCGATCCGTTCAAGCGCAATCGGCATCCCTTCGGCTCCAGGATCGAGTGTTTCAATGTTGGCTGATGCTGCGATGAAATCGTTTTGCATCATTAAGATGGAGTAAATCGCTTCCTGAACACCGGCTGCGCCTAATGAATGCCCTGACAGCGATTTTGTTGATCCGATGATTGGCGCATTGGATCCAAAGACGGTTTTGATGGCATTGAGCTCGACGATGTCACCGGCAGGTGTCGACGTCCCATGCGCATTGATATAGTCAATAGGGCCCTCGACGTCCTGGGTGGCGAGTTGCATGCAGCGAATTGCGCCTTCGCCTGATGGCGCGACCATGTCGGCGCCATCACTGGTTGCCCCATAGCCAACGATTTCCGCATAAATGGTTGCACCACGTGCTTTGGCGTGTTCGTACTCTTCGAGGACTAAAGCCCCACCGCCCCCTGCAATCACAAAACCATCACGATTGGCATCATAAGCTCGGGACGCTTGTGAAGGCGTGTCGTTGTACTTCGACGAGAGCGCGCCCATCGCATCAAACAGACACGACAGCGTCCAGTGTTCTTCTTCACCGCCACCGGCAAACACAATATCTTGTTTGCCCAGCTGGATCTGTTCCATGGCGTTACCCATACAGTGCAAACTGGTGGAGCAGGCTGACGACATGGAGTAATTCACGCCTTTGATTTGAAATGCGGTGGCTAGATTTGCAGACACTGTCGAGCCCATGGTTTGAGTCACTCGATAGGGACCAACACGTTTGACGCCACGTTCTCGCAGGATATCGGCAGCTTCGACCTGGCTTTGCGAGGAGGCGCCGCCAGATCCCATCACCAAACCAGTTCTTGGATGACTCACTTCTGATGACTCAAGGCCTGAATCTTTGATTGCTTGTTGCAATGACAGGTAGGCATAGGCGGCAGCACTCCCCATAAACCGGAGGAGTTTTCGATCAATATGCTCAGAAAGATCCAAGTCAATGGAGCCGGAAATTTGGCTTCTCATGCCAAGTTCTGCATAAGTCGGGTTGGCAGTAATTCCTGAGCGCCCCAGTCGAAGGCTCTCAGTGACGGCCTTTGCATCAAGGCCAAGGCAGGAGGTGATTCCCAGTCCAGTGATGACTACTCTACGCATACTGACTCCTTTCTCGTGGTGCGTTTGTGATTAGAATCCGTCAGTCGATGTGAATAGGCCGACTTTCAGGTCTGTGGCGTGATAAATGGCGCGACCATCGACGCGAACCACCCCGTCTCCGAGTCCCATGACCAAAGAACGTGCAATGACACGTTTCATTTCAATTTCGTAAGTCACAGTCTTGGCGGTTGGTAGAATCTGGCCTGTAAATTTCACTTCGCCGACACCTAGTGCGCGTCCCTTGCCAGGATGCCCGCTCCAGCCAAGGAAAAAGCCAACCAGCTGCCACATGGCGTCGAGTCCTAAACAACCAGGCATCACCGGATCACCAGGGAAATGACACGCAAAAAACCAAAGACTTGGATCAATATCGAGTTCAGCGATCATGTGGCCTTTCCCATGCTGTCCACCGTCTGATGTGATCGTGGTGATTCGATCCATCATCAGCATGTTAGGTGCGGGCAATTTCGCATTGCCTTCACCGAATAATTTGCCATGCGCGCAGTCGAGAAGTTCTTCCCGGTTGTATTGGTTTTGCATGAATCCTCGTAGCCTCTTAGGGCAGCTATATTCAAAAACAGCAGTGTACCAGAAACCCGGCTTGAGGCTGAATGGTGTGCAGTTTTTGCATGAGGTGGTCGTTTCATCCTTTCTGAGAATACGTTTTTCGAGCACTTCTGGTAGGCTTCAGATCCCATCTCAACAACGAAGGATGATGACCTCATGACCGCGATTCGTCAGGACGATTTGATCGATAGTGTCGCCGATGCACTTCAGTTTATTTCCTACTACCACCCAGTGGATTTTATCCAAGCAGTGAATGAAGCCTATGAGCGTGAAGAATCGCCTGCAGCGAAGGATGCGTTGGCACAAATTCTGATCAATTCGCGAATGTCAGCCATGGGTCATCGGCCGTTATGTCAGGACACTGGAATTGTCACTGTCTTCATCAAAGTGGGCATGCATGTGACTTGGGATGGGGCAACCATGTCGGTCACTGACATGATTAATGAGGGTGTGCGTCGAGCTTACACGCATCCGGATAACGTGTTGCGCGCATCGATTCTTGAGGATCCTGACGGTGCTCGGAAAAACACCAAAGATAATACACCGGCAGTGATTCACTACGAGATTGTTGAAGGTCATACGGTTGATGTTCAGGTCGCGGCGAAGGGTGGTGGATCGGAAAACAAATCGAAGATGGTCATGCTGAATCCGTCCGATTCGATTGTCGACTGGGTCGTCAAGACTGTGCCAACCATGGGCGCGGGCTGGTGTCCGCCAGGGATGCTTGGGATTGGGATCGGTGGCACAGCCGAAAAAGCAGCGGTGATGGCCAAAGAATCACTCATGGATCCGATCGATATTCATGAGTTGCGCGAGCGAGGTCCAAAGACCCGTGCAGAAGAGCTCCGCCTCGAGATTTTTGAGGCGGTGAACAATCTAGGCATCGGCGCCCAGGGTCTTGGTGGATTGACCACGGTTTTGGACATTAAGATTAAAGACTATCCAACGCATGCGGCATCCAAGCCTGTTGCGATGATCCCGAATTGTGCGGCAACCCGCCACGCGCATTTTGTGTTGGATGGATCAGGCCCTGCACTACAGAAAGCGCCATCAATCGATCAATGGCCTGATATTACCTGGGACGTTGGCCCGAGTGCGCGCCGCGTGAATCTCGATACTTTAACGCGTGATGAGGTGACGTCTTGGAAGCCAGGTGAAACGTTATTGTTAAATGGGGTCATGCTGACTGGTCGTGATGCTGCCCATCAACGGATTGTGGCAATGCTCAACCGAGGTGAAACCCTGCCTGTCGACCTGTCGGGTAAGGTGATTTATTACGTTGGACCCGTGGATCCGGTTCGGGATGAAGTGGTTGGACCGGCGGGCCCTACGACCTCGACTCGAATGGATAAATTTACTGATCAAGTGCTTGAGCAAACAGGGTTGTTTGCGATGGTTGGTAAGGCGGAGCGTGGGCCTGTAGCGATCGAGGCCATCAAGAAACATCAAGCGGCCTATCTCATGGCCGTCGGTGGAGCGGCTTATCTGGTTGCACAAGCGATTAAATCTTCCCGGATTATTGCGTTTGAGGATTTAGGGATGGAGGCGATTCACGAATTTGTGGTGGAAGACATGCCTGTGACTGTTGCCGTTGACGCAGAGGGAACCAGCGTTCATCAGACAGGTCCAGCGGAGTGGGCACAAAAAATCTTGGCCAAAAACATTGGATAGCTTTGATGGTCGTTGAGAGAATCGATCTCAGCGACCTCTTGATGCTGGATTTCTGCGTGATAAACTATTGTTCTATTTGAGTAAAAATTAATCAGAGAGGTGATGATGGAGCGCGCCCCTCAGGATTGGAACAAAGAGCTGAAAGGTGGAGTTCAGGTGCTGACTCGTACCTTTCAGTTTGATGATTTCAGTCAAGCAATGGCGTTTGCGACCCGTGTTGGTGAAGCTGCTGATGCTGCTGACCACCATCCAGAAATTACGGTAAGTTGGGGCCGTGTGCGGGTCGATTGGTGGTCTCATGATGCAAAAGGTGTGACGTCTCGCGATATTTCGCTTGCCGAGACGACCAATCGATTGTATTCATAGCGCCGCTTTCGATCTCTACCGCGGAGGGTTCCATGCGGATTGCTTTTGTTGTGGCCGATTGGACCGAGATGACGCCGGGGAAGAGTTCTACACTCGCCATGATTCGTGAGGCCGTGGCTCGTGGTCATCAAACCTATATTTTGTACCCCAGAAACCTGACTGTGCGCGATAACGTGGCTTACGGGTTTGCTCGTCGAGTCAATGTTGAGGGTAAGGTGTCTGATTCGGTGCCAACGTTTTATAAGAAGGTCACGCTCTCTGAGAAAATGTTGCCACTGCATTCACTGGATGCCATTTTTGTTCGTCGGGATCCGCCACTTGATCCAATTGTTCTGAATTTCCTTGATTCCATCAAAGCAGAGACAGTCGTTCTGAATGACGTGGATGGCATTCGTAAGGCAAACAATAAAATCTATACCACCAGCTTCCATACCGTTGGTCCTGAGTATCTTCCAGAAACTTACGTCTCTAAAAACAAAGAATATTTGAAACGAATCATTCGGGAATCTGACCGAGATTGTTGGATTTTAAAGCCATTAGATGGATCCGGTGGGCGCGGTGTCATTCTTCTAGAGACCAAAGCTCAGGGATCGTTGAATTCGTTACTCGATTTCTATATCGATTCGAATCATGGCCAGAGTAACTATGTCATCCTCCAAGAATATCTTGAAGCCGCTCAAGAGGGCGATGTTCGAGTGTTGATGTTAGGCGGAGAATATCTAGGGGCTTATCAACGTCGACCGTCACCTGACGACATTCGAGCCAACATCCAAGCTGGTGCAACAGCGCACGCGGTGACATTGTGCGACGAACAGCATCAACTGCTTCGGAAAATTGGTCCGCAATTAATGGCTGATGGACTGCACTTCGTGGGTTTAGATTTAATTGGTAACAAGCTTTTAGAGGTGAACGTGTTGAACCCTGGCGGCATTACGAATATCAACCGCCTGAATCGAAAAAAGCTCGAAAAGAAAGTGCTTGATTATGTTGAGCGTCTGGTCGCAGAGCGTCACGCGAAACACTCGGAGTTGGAGCTACGCCTGAGTCGCCTGGCAGAACTTCGGCAGCACCTCGACGGCGCGCATTAAGCGCGCACGTCAATCAGAATCCGCCCTGATACTTCATTGTTGATGAGTTGCTCGGCGGTGTCTTTGACGTCCTCAAGCCCAATGGTCCGTGTGCTGGCATCGAGTTGATCGGTAGTGACGTTTTCTGACAGTAATTGCCATGCGCGCTCACGAGTTTCGGTGGGTGCATGAACTGAATCAACACCCTGTAATCGGATGTTTCTCAAGATAAATGGGAAGACGGTTGTCGAAAACTGGAATCCACCAGCATTTCCGGTGGCTGCGATAACACCGTTATACATGATTTGGGGAATTAAGGTCGCAAGGATCTGGCCACCTGCGGTATCGATGGCACCTGCAAAACGGGTACTTTCTAATGGTTTTGGATCGCGGGTGAAATCGGCTCGATCGAGAATTTCTGTGGCGCCCAATTGTTTCAATCGCGCATGTTCAGACTCACGACCGGTAATGGCATGTACTTCATAGCCTAGAGTGGACAGCACAGTGGTGGCGATGCCTCCCACGCCACCACCGGCTCCAGAGACGGCGATCGGCCCATCAGCGGGTTTGACGCCCGAATCCAGTAGCGCGATGACGCAAAGCATCCCCGTCAGACCGCCGGTCCCAAACTGCATCGCTTGACGACTGTCCAGCGCATGAGGTGTTTTAACGAGATAGGAGCCTGGCACCCGAACTTGTTCTGACATTCCGCCAGTGTGTGTTTCACCAACACCATGTCCGGTCAGAATCACGTGCTCACCGGGATGAAATTGAGGATCATCAGATTCCAAAACCACACCGGCTGCATCAATACCTGGAATCATTGGGAAATGACGGATAATTTTCCCTTTGCCTGTCACAGCCAACGCGTCTTTGTAGTTGAGAGAACTGAATTCATTGGCAATCAACACATTTCCGGTTGAGAGATCATCAGCAGTGAGGCGCTCAATCTTCACGTCTGGAGTTGCAGTGTCTGTTTGGTGTAAGCGGAGTGCGCGAAAATCGGTCATGGGGAGTATCCTTATCAATATCCCCTAATGGTAGGGTGTTTTGATCAAAAAAAAAGAGGAACCGAAGTTCCTCTTTTCTCGAGTCGAATTAGCGATTAGTGCTTAGTCGCAATCTCGATAGCGCCTTTAACAACGTTAGTTGCTTCGTCGCGGCTCTTCACAAGAGTTTCCTGTGAAGCTTTAGCAGCGTCGATCAAGCGAGCTTGAAGGCCCTGAAGGTAAGACTTCTGTGATTCAACAACAGCAGCCAAGTCTTTTTCAGCTGACAGAGCTTTTGCTTGCTCCATCGCGCCTTCTGCGAGTTCTTTAACAAGCGCAGTCTGCTGTTCAGCAAGAGCTTCAACAGTTGCTTTGTTGATTTCGAACAGGTCAGTCATTGGCTTCATTGCAGTTTCGTAAGACTTCATGTCAAACGCTTGCTTCATGTTAGCCTGCATATCTTCGATCATTTTTGCGTACATAATCATTCCCCTTTCAATGGTTTTGTGCGATGCACAAGATTTGAGAGAAAGATATCATGTTGCAGTGCAACGTCAACACTTTTTTGTGCGTTGCACCAAAAAACTTATTCGTCTTTGGTCGAAGGCTTGCCACCCAGTATGGTCTGAGACATGGATTCCCAGAGTTTCATGTTGTCTTCAGTCATTTTCTGCAGTACGCCAATGGGCGAGGTCGCACCAATCACGGAGCGAACTTGGTCCTGCATGACTTCTTGTTGGTTCAAGAAAAATGAAATGGATTGTTCGAGGAAATGCGCCATGTTGGTTTGCATGCCGGATCCGTAGAAACGGATTAAGTGCTGAAGCACTTCGTTGGTGAGCACGTGCTCGCCAGCATCATTTTCCTGTTCCATAATGATCTGGAGTAGGATGGAGCGCGTGAGATCGTCTCCGGATTTGGAATCCACCACACGAAAGCGTTCATGGCCAAGCACTAAATCCCGAACGTTATCTATGGTTACGTAGCAGCTTTGCGACGTGTCGTAGAGTCGGCGATTGGGGTATTTTTTCAGTGTTCGCATGGGAATGCCTGTTTATGTGAATTATTCTTACGGAAGATACTCACAAATTGATGCGAGCGCAAAAAGTTTGAGAGGCTGGGTTTGCAAGGATTACAGGGCTTTGACCCATCAAAACATGAATGGATTCAGGCTTGGCTTGCCAGATTGACCGCGGAAAGCCAATTACTTCCATTCTTTGAACCGTCCGGAGCCCATGATTTCGGGCGTTTGCTCAGTGCGCTTTCGGTTGAGGACCCTGATCGATTCCGCGCATTCTCAAGTCAACTCTTCCCGAAATTACTGAGCGCTCTTCTGGATGCAGAGACTGACGACTCTGCTTGGTCGCGACTATTTGATGAGGTCAGCTCGTCATTTCCAGAGGTGGGTGGTTTTGATCGATCGCAGATTTTGTGGCTCATCCGACAAGTTCAGGCGACTGACGATTTGCTGGTCAAACTCCGGTCCACGTTTGAGGCCGGTGAGATGAATGTTGAACAAGGTCTCGAGAATTGGCGCCAAGATATTCTTGCAGGTGCCATCTTGCCTGATACGTTGAGACCGGATGCGTTTTCTTTGGGTCGTAATTTGGCCTCAACGCCAGGCGATGTGGTTTTCGAGAATCAACTGTTTCAGTTGATCCAGTATCGACCAGCGACCGAGTCGGTGCATCAGAATCCGATTCTGTTAATTCCTGCTTTTGTGAATCGGTTTTATATTTTGGATCTCTCCGGCGAGTATTCGATGGTCCGTTGGCTGGTTGATCAAGGCCATACGGTATTCCTGATGAGTTGGATTAATCCAACAGAGATGCTTGCGCCCTATGACATGACGCATTATGTGTTGGACGGTGGGTTGGCTGCACTGGATCAGATCGATCGCATGCTGCCGAGGACTCGGACACAATTGATGGGATACTGTGCCGGTGGCGTGATTGCAACGCTGCTCACTGCTTGGTTGAAGGCGCGTGGTGAAGATCGCATCGCCTCATTGTCGCTTTTAACAACCCTGTTGGATTATTCAGATCCCGGACCCTTGGGCCAGTTCGTGTCTGCAGAGACGATTGAATCGCTTCGGAAACCTTTAACAGAGATGGGTTACTTACCGGCTGAACTGATGTTGCGGACCTTTGCAAGCTTACGGCCGCATGATCTCATGTTCGGACGCATGTTGAATTCTTATGTACTCGGCCAACGTGCAAAGCCCTTTCCTCTTCTGCACTGGCTTGGTGACGGCACTCGAACACCTGCCTCTTTGGTGCTGTGGATTTTGGAGCAACTCTATTTGAAGAATGCGTTGGTGAGTGAGTCGCGAATGCAGCTTGCCGGTCAGTCGATCGATCTCTCTGCCATCGACTGCCCCACGTTTCTTCTCGCCACGGAAAGCGATGACATTAGCCCTTGGCAGAGTGTGATGATGGCCGCCGATCGCTTTGGTGTAGAGCCTGTTTGCGTACTTGGCCAAGGTGGCCATAATGCGGGCGTCATCAGCCCACCCACCAAACAACGGCATGACCACTATCGCTTAGATTCATCGGATTGGTTGAATAAAACGATCGCGGTACGATCTGAGGGAAGTTGGTGGTTGACCTGGAATGAATTCCTAGAGAAGCAGCAAGGATCATCTGTATCACCACCGGCGCCAGGAGGAGGGATTCGACCTGTGATCGAGGAAGCGCCGGGTCGATACGTGAAGCAATCCTGAAGTTTGGCGTTTTTCAAACACTTCTATACACTTCGCGCGCTAGAAACACTGATTGAGACCCAACGTGAATCAAATTGAACGGGAAGGTGCGATTCGACGCACATTCGCCATCATTTCGCACCCTGACGCTGGTAAAACCACCATGACCGAGAAGCTCTTGCTGTTCGGCAATGCGATTTCGGTCGCCGGAACTGTTAAGGCAAGAAAAGCAGCGCGGCATGCAACATCTGATTGGATGCAGATGGAACAAGAACGCGGCATTTCGGTGACCACTTCGGTGATGCAATTTCCCTATCAGGGTCGAGTTGTCAATCTTCTCGATACCCCTGGGCATGAGGATTTTTCCGAAGACACCTACCGTACTCTGACCGCGGTGGACTCGGCATTGATGGTGCTCGATGGTGCTAAAGGCGTTGAGGATCGCACCATCAAATTGATGCAGGTATGCCGACTACGGACCACGCCGATTGTTTCATTCGTCAATAAGTTAGACCGTGATATTCGTGATCCCATCGAATTGATGGATGAGGTCGAAGAGGTTTTGAAGATCCACGCGACACCTGTGACTTGGCCGATTGGGATGGGACCACACTTCAAAGGTGTCTATCACCTGAGAACAGATACTTTGCATGTCTATGTCAAAGGCCAAGGCGACCGTATTCCCGATGATATCCGAATACAGGGATTAGACTCAGATGAAGCGCGTGAGCTTTTAGGGACTGAGTGGCAGGATTTTTCAGATCAGGTTGAGCTCGTTAGAGAAGCGACTCCTGACTTTGAGGTTGACCGATTTTTGGCCGGTGAGTTGACGCCCGTATTTTTTGGCACGGCCATGGGTAATTTTGGTGTGCGAGAGATGCTGAATGATTTTGTGGAATATGCACCAAAGCCCATCGTACGAGAAACAGAAACACGTGCAGTGAATCCCACTGAAGAGAAGTTCAGCGGGTTTGTCTTTAAGATTCAGGCGAACATGGATCCGAAGCATCGCGACCGCATCGCCTTTCTACGGGTGTGCTCAGGAGCCTACAAAAAAGGCATGAAGATTAAGCATACGCGGATTGGTAAAGACGTCAGGATCTCAGATGCCGTAACCTTTTTAGCCGGTGATCGGGCATCGGCCGAGGAGGCATACCCCGGCGATATTTTAGGTCTTCACAATCACGGCACGATTCAAATTGGAGATACCTTTACCGAAGGCGAAGATCTGCAATTTACCGGGATCCCGCATTTTGCGCCTGAGCTATTTCGACGTGTCCGTCTAAAAGATCCGTTGAAAACCAAACAGTTGCAGAAAGGGCTCACCCAGTTGTCGGAAGAGGGTGCGACTCAGGTATTCATGCCGCATAAAAACAACGACTTAATTGTCGGAGCCGTCGGTGTTCTTCAGTTTGATGTGGTGGCCTTTCGATTATTGGATGAGTACAAAGCGGAAGCGGTTTATGACCAAATCAATGTGTACACAGCCCGATGGATCAAATGTGACGATCCAAAAATGCTCGCTGATTTTAAAAAGAAGGCGTATGAAAATCTCGCCGACGATGGTGGTGGATATCTCACGTATCTGGCGCCATCACGGGCGAATTTGCAGCTGATGCAAGAGCGTTGGCCAGACGTTCAGTTTTTGGAAACCCGAGAGCACTGATCCGTGTGGGTCGATATCAACGTTCATCTCGAGTTGATGTCGGCCTCAACTGAGTCTGTCAACCAAGCCGCCAATGCGTCATCGGTGAATTTCATCGCGACAGGGACCCATCCTGATCAATGGCGTTGGCTTGTCGGTCGAACACGTCATTTAGCCTTTGGGCTGCATCCTCAATATGCGGCAGTTTCGTCTGACTGGTTTAGTCTCCTTGAACAGTATTTGGGCAGCCATCCTGGTTCGGCAATGGGTGAGATTGGACTCGATTTTAGGCCACACATGCCAGCGCGAGAGATTCAGCAGCGAGTATTTGAGAACCAACTCGTACTGGCCAAGGAACTGGATCGGCCGGTGATTATTCACGCGGTGAAATCGCACGCTGAGGTGATTTCAACGCTCAAACGTGTCGGCCTCAATCGGTTCGTGATCCATGCATTTTTGGGATCTGAGGACATTGCGGTCGCTTATTTGACTCTCGGTGGATACCTCAGTGCAGGAGGTCTCATGACACGAACACCAAGGCCCCGCGCGTTAGACGTTTTTCGCAACATGCCAACACACCGATTACTTCTGGAAACAGATGCTCCAGATTTGCCCATGACTGGGATGGTTGAAAGCTCTCCCGAGCACTTACCAATGATCGGACGATCACTGGCGGCAGACTTGGGGGTTAGCGTGCCGGCTCTTGAGCAACTGAGTTGCTCAAATGCGTGTGTGTTGTTCGATCACGATTTCTCTCAATGAGACTCAAGACTGAGGGTACGATCATCAACACAAGCACGGTGCCGTACGCGAGCCCAAAGACGATGGTTGTTGCCATTGGAATTAAGAATTGAGCCTGAGGTGAGGTTTCAAAAAGGATTGGTGTTAGTCCGGCGATGGTTGTCAGTGATGTCACCAACACAGCTCGGAAACGGAGACAACTCGCTTTCACAATGGCCTCCATGTGATCCTCACCTGCATCGATCAAGCGTCGGTAGGTGTCCACCAATACGATGGAATCATTAATCACGATGCCAGATAAACCAAAGAAGCCGAATAACGAAAGGACAGTCAGGTCAAGGCCCATGAGCCAGTGACCGCTAATCGCTCCGGTTAATCCTAAGGGGATGGCAATCAATACTGCAAAGGGCCACGAATAACTGGAGAAAACCCAAGCGAGGATGATGTAGATCATGGTCAGTGCGACCAATACACCGACTTTCATATCGGCGAAGGTTTCTTCACGATCTTGAGCGCGGCCCTGAATATTGGATTTCAGTCCGAACTTAGCTGTGATTTCCGGTAAAGCCGTGGTGCGAACATCGGCGAGAATTTCGGACGCATTGGCGATGAGATTATTCACATCGGCACTCACCACAATGCTCATTTGGCCATCGGTCCGCCGCAATTCATCGAGTCCTCGTCTGGATTCAAATGTTGCAACGACAGGAAGTGGGACAATGGCACCTGAGGTGGTCACGATCGGCAATTGGTCTAGGGTTGCCAAGCGATCACGTTCCGACTCCGACAATGACAAAAGCACATCCACTTCAATGCCGTCTTCATAAAACGTTTGTAGTGTTCGGCCTTCAAACGCACCGCGAAGTTGTCGCGCCAACTGCTGTGATGTGAGATTGAGCTGTCGACCTTGCGGTGTTAATCGCACGACGAGCTGCTCGGCACCAAAAGGAAGATCATCGTCAATATTGGACACGCCGGGGTAGCGTCTCAAACGATCCTGAATTTCAAGAGAAGCGGCTTTTAAGGTGTCAGCATTGCCACCGGTGAGCTTGATCTCAATCGGTTTCGATGGCGGGCCGCCTTGTGCTTGACGGATGGAGAATTTTTCAATGCCGCCCGGCAACTGAATTTTTTGCCGCCATGCGTCGATCACGACGTCATTCGGAGGCCCGTCGAGCTCGCTAGTCAGCATGACCTTCAGTGTCCCATAATGATCGCCGGTTCCTCCGCGGACGCCTGGCGCCGAGAGCTGTCTGTGTTGCATCAATGTATGACGAATGACGGTGCCGCCAAACTCGTCGTTGACCGCATTCGCAGTCTCTTCGAGGTGATCCAGAAATCGATCAACGTCATCTGGGGTCGTGCCCGTGGTGAACTGGGCACCGGCCCATAGGGTGGTGCCATCAATCGATGGGAAAAACGTGAATTTGACACGACCACCGGAAATCAGGCCCACCGATAAGATAAAGAGCGTCAGAGCGGTGATGAGAGTGAGTGCGGGGGCTTTGAGAATGACGCCAACGAATGGTTTGAACACGTGATCTCGAAAATTGAGAAAACCGCGATCCAAGGCTTGTCGAATTTTGCCTTCGTCATGCCGATGGCCGCGGTTCAAGCTTTGTTGTAGATGTCCGGGAAGAATGAGAAAACACTCGATCAGCGAGGCGACGATCACACAAATCACAATAATCGGAATGTCTTTGAGTATTGACCCAATCACGCCGCCGACAATCAAAAGCGGTGAAAAGGCAGCGATGGTCGTCAGGCTTGACGACACCACAGGTGCAAGCATGCGTTCTGACCCTTGTAAGGCCGAATTGAGTGGCGTTTGTCCTGATTGATAAAGGGTCAAGGTGTCCTCTGCGACCACGATGGCATCATCAACAATCACACCAAGCGCCATGATCATTCCAAATAGGCTGATCATGTTGATGGTTCCGCCGATCATCCAAAGAATCGCCAGCGTTGCTAGGAACGAGACCGGGATGCCGAGAGTCACCCAAAAGGCGACGCGCTGATTCAAAAACAGGTACAGAATGATGACGACAAAGAGTAAACCGGTCAGTCCGTTTTCCAGTAGCAGATTGATGCGGTCATCGAGGTATTGCCAGCGTTCATCCAGAACAATCAACTCAGTGCCTTCGGGGAGTTGGGCACGTGCTTCAGTGAGCCATTGGTTGGTGATTTCCGCCATTTCCAGGGTGGAGTCATTCTCAGTGCGTTGTGGAATGATTTCGACAGCGGCTTGGCCTTGATACGTCAGATAGGGTGCTTTTGGATCCACTCGATCCCGAACAGTGGCGATGCTGCCAAGGCGCATTCCCACAGGGGAGCCATCGAGCGCAATGATGGTGTTGCCGATGTCGGTTTGACTTCGGCCTTGTTCCAAGCTTCGCAGTTGGCGTTCTCCATCATCGCGACCCGCGGTCCCTGCGGGTAGATCGCGCGCTTGGGTGAGAATTCGATCCGCCAGCATGTCCAGGGTTAAGCCGAGTGAGGCGAGCGTTTCTGCACTTGTTTCGATTTGCATCTCACGCGTCGGCAGGCCTCGAAAGTCAACTTTTCGAATCCCCCGTGCCAGCAGTTCTTGTTCCGCCTTCAGTGCCAGCTTTTGTAATTCAAACGGTGTCAGCGGACCGGTGATCAGCAGATTTGAGATATCCTCGTAGCGTGTCAGAGACGACACCATGGGGTCTTCAGCTCCTTCGGGGAGCGTTAGGTTTTGGTCGATTCGCTGGCTAATATCATCAAGTGCTTGTGATAGATTCGCTCCGTCAACTAACTCAATTCGAAAGCTTGCCGACCCAAATTGGCTAGTCGCATCAATGGAGTCAATGACGGCGAGCTCTTCAATTGCGTTTTCAATGGGGACAGTGAGGCCTTCCTGAACGTCTTCAGCAGTCGCGCCTGGCCAGGCGACGGAAACGGTGATGATGTCGAGTTCAAAACTGGGGAAAAACTGTGTCCGCAATCGATCAACACCGATGAAGCCGGCGATGATCATAATGACCATCAAGAGATTGGCGGCGACCCGATGTTTGGCAAACATGTGCACAAAGCTAATCACTGAATGACCTCAACTTTCAGACCAGTGACGGCAGCCGGTAGGCGCGAGACGAGGATTGGATCACCATTGTGGATCTCAGGGGATCGCACCAGGATTTCGGTCTTATTTTCCCCGGGGCGCTGACCTAAACGTTCTACTGTCACGGCTTCCAGTGTGTTGTCGGATGTGATGCGATAAATGAGATTGCCACCGTAGAGGGCATCTGTCGGTAGAACAACGACCGACGGCTCAGGCACCAGTTCAACGGAAACCGACAACACACTCCCTGTGGGGGGGAGTTGAGTATCTGAAGTAAAAAACGCATCAATCGATCCAGTATTGTCACGAACGGCACCACTGACTCGAGTCAGTTGCAACTGATGTCCGCGGTCGGTTGAGGCGGTTACTGGAGTTTGTGTGCGGATTGCGTTGGATAGTGCGAGGCCAACCGACGCTGGAACCTGAACTCGAATCTCGCGCCCGGAGTCGGGTGCAAAAATCAGTAAGTGTTGGTTGGATTGGACCCGGTCACCGGCGACAACGTTGACCTCGATAACTTGTCCATCCGCCGGCGCTTTGACCTGAGTGGATTCGAAGTCTCGAGTGGCAGCGCGCACTTCAGCGTCAAACCGTTGAATGGCAGTCGTCAATTGGGTCCGCTTTGATTCCACAGTGGCTAAGGCCAGTTCTCGGCGATTGATTTGCAATTTCTGGCTGACAATCGCTTGTCGAGCAGTGTCGAGGTCTTGTTCGCTTGTGAGGTTGCGCTGTCTTAAATCCTGAATCCGGGCCAGCTTGTGCGTCAAAATATCCAGTGCTTCCTGATCCAGAATGAGCGCTTCTCGATCTTTGGATTCGGTCGCATTTAAGGCGATGAGGTTGGCTTTGGCATCTGCCAAATTGGCTTTGGCTTGCGAGAGTTTGATTTCTGCATCGGTCGCATCAAGCTCGATTAACACGTGACCGGCTTCAGTACGAGCACCTTCCCGGACATGGAGCGCAGCAACATCGGTCGCGATCCGCGCTTTGAGAGTCTGTGTATCTGGATTTTGCACTGAGCCGAATCCATTGAACACTGGAGACACCGTCTGCAGTTCGATGGTTTGCGTCGAAACACGCCAGACGGCCGCGGGAACGTCCCGAACATCTGCAGTCGGTTTGGATTGGGTTAATAAGAAAAAGCCGCCGATGCCTGCGCCAAAAATCGCAAAACCGACCGCAATCGATGTGAAAGGAATACGTCTCATGGGGAGCCTTTTGTTCATGTCGTGTGAGATTACACGCGGCCCCCCAAAGAGACCAGAGGATTACTGACCGATGGCGTACTGTTGCGTATCAGAATCCTGATTTTCGTTCTGGATCTTGACGTAGATCTCTTCTCGATGGATATCAACGGACTTCGGTGCGTTGATTCCTAGTCGAACATGGTTACCAAACAATCCAAGAATTGTGACTGACACATCGTCTCCGATCATCACTTTCTCGCCGATTTTTCGGGTTAATACCAACATGGGCTTACCTCTTTTTTCTATCCGTAGTATGCGTTTGTCCAAGAATTGTCCTAAACACTGCTATGATTTTTTCTGATCGTCAACTATTTTTGTCCAAAAATCGTGAAAAGTAGGAAATATTTTGGGAAGAATCTTTTGGAATTGATGATTTGTTTCGATTTTGTCCGGGTTTTGTTGAAAAATTAAGACGGCCTGTGAGCTTGTCATCGTCACCAGAGAGGAACTATCGATGTATAAGTTAATTGTATTCGTGCCGGAGGCGGCAAAAGAATCATTGAAGTCAGCGCTCTTTCAAGCTGGCGCTGGGTCTCTTGGTGCCTATAGCCACTGTGCATGGGAATGCTTAGGAACCGGTCAGTTCCTTCCAGGTGATGCGGCAAATCCTCAGATTGGAACCAAGGGGTCCATTGCATCCGTCCCTGAATGGCGGGTAGAAATGTTGGTTCCAGACGACGTTCTTGAGTCGGTAAAACACGCCCTCTATCAGTCGCACCCGTATGAGGAGCCCGCCTTTGATCTGTTTCGTGTGGACGATGTGATGTCTCGAACTTAGATTCGCGCTGATACAGGTGTTTCGTCACGATCGATGCAATGCAGACGAAACTGGCCTGTTTTGAGATCCTCGCTCAATTGAAGCAAAGTGTCACGGACGGTGTGGAAGGCCAGTTGATCCCAGGGGATCTCGTCAATACTGAAGAGTTGGGTCTCAAGACTCTCCGGTCCTGTACCGTACTGACCATCAGTCAGAAAGGCGAGGTAGAGCATGTAAACTTGACTGATCGTTGGTATCGAAGTGACGACATACAGTTGGTCGAGCTTCGGAGTCGCCCGCGCTTCCTCCCAGGTTTCGCGGAGTGCGGCTTGTGCCACTGTCTCGCCATTTTCCATAAAGCCTGCAGGGAGTGTCCAGAGCCCATAGCGCGGTTCAATGGCGCGCTTACAAAGCAACACTTTGTGATCTTGTAACACCACGCAACCTGCGATGATTTTTGGGTTTTGATAATGAATGGTGCCGCAGTCTTCACACAGATCTCGAGGTCGGTTATCACCCTCGGGAACGCGGCGACTGGTTTCTGCGCCGCAATTTGAGCAAAAGTTCATAGGGCTCTCCTCGGTTTGTTCTTATACTAACCAAATGCATGTGACGAAACAGGATGTTCAGAAAAAACTTCATTCGACCGAGCCAAGCCATTTGCCGCATTGTCGAGGGCGGGCTGCGGTCGCTTTTGTGATTTCAGGGCGTTCAAATCCGATGTTAACGCTTTGTATTAAGGCATCACATTTACGGAAACATGCGGGCGAAGTATCGCTTCCTGGTGGCAAATTGGAAGATGATGATCGCTCTGCAGTGGCCGCGGCACTCCGAGAATTGCACGAGGAAACAGGCTTACAGCTAGAGCAGCATGATGCACTTGGGTATTTAAACCCAATCGAGAGTTTGTATGAGTTGTCAGTCATCCCCTGTGTATTTTGGTCAGACACCGTCCTTCAAGGATCGCCACAAGAACAGGAAATTGCGGATGTCTTCACGATTCCATTAACTGAATTTATCGAACAAACGCCGCGTTTTGAGTTAAGCAGACGCCGCTTGCCCGAGCGCTGGATGCCAAGATGGCGCTACAACAATGTCGATATCTGGGGCTTGACTGCGCTCATCGTGAACGATTTTTTCGAGACCGTGTTCAACGCTCGATTTCAGGAAGCTCCACCTTCCAAGCTCTGACCGAACGCACGCGATTGTCCTGAATGGCTAAGACTTCCAATCGATAATCTCCCCACTGAATCCCGAGCGTGTTTTCAGGAATAAACTCAAGTAACTCGACAATGAGCCCACTCACAGTCCGTGGCCCATCCGTTGGAAGCTCCCACTCGAGAATGCGATTCAGATCTCGAATAGTCGCAGAGCCATCGATAATAAAGGTTCCATCTTCTTGGGGATGAACGTCTGGAGAGGTTTCTTGAATATGATCCGTGGTAAATTCCCCGACGATTTCTTCTAAAATATCATCGATGGTGACCAGCCCCTCAATTTCCCCGTATTCATCAACAACGACAGCCAGCCGTTCTCGCTCTTTCTGAAAATTGTAGAGTTGGGTATGCAAAGCAGCGCTGTGTGGAACGTAATAGGGCTCTTCACAGAGCTCTGTCAGTCGGTTCTTAAACTCGGTTTCATCTGTCAGCAGTTCGGGATTATCGAGAAGCTTGAGGGCTGTTCTGGCATGCAGGACACCGACTAACTCCTCGACGTCTTCATGGAACACAGGGAGTCTTGTGTGCTGGGTTGAGCGAAGTTGACTGACCAGCTCTTCGACTTCATCGGTCAGATCAAGACCCACAATCTCACCTCTTGGGACCATGATTTCGTCAACCTGGACTTTCTCAAGGTCAAGAATTGACAACAGCATACCGTGTCGCCGCGCAGGAATACGATGCCCGCTTTGCATCATGAGAGTGCGAAGCTCTTCCTTGGTCAATCGATCACGATTCGAGCTCTCTGGATTAATGCCCAAAATGCGGAGTAATCCGTTGGATAGCAGATTGGTCATCCAGACTAGGGGGTAGGCCAATCGCAGCAAGGGAACGAGAATTAAACTCGCAGGCTTTGCAATCCGTTCTGGATGCAGGGCCGCAAAGGTCTTTGGAGTGACCTCGGCAAAGATCAGAATGACAAGGGTGAGGACGCCTGTGGCAATGGCAACGCCTGCATCTCCAAACACGCGGACAGCAAGAACGGTGGCGATGGCGGAGGCAAGGATATTGACAAAGTTATTGCCGATCAGGATCAGTCCAATGAGTCGATCAGGGCGGTCTAGCAGTGAGAGAATCCGGGCCGCCGCCTTTGAGCCTTCTTCGGCTTGGTGTTGAAGTCGAACACGATTGATCGCCATGAGGCCAGTCTCAGAGCTCGAGAAGAAACCGGATAACACGATTAACAGCAGTAGAATTCCGGCTAGTGCTTCGTTGGAGATATCACTCAAAGGGTGTGTCCATCACAACAGGAATTCCAAAATGGCTTTACTACCGAGGTAACCAACACAGAGCAATGCAGCCGCACCGATGGCAGTCTTCCGCATGGTGCGTGTCACACCGCCTTCGTTGACATGTTGCCAAAGAGCGAGTGCCATTCCACACCAGGCAAGGACGGACAGCGCAGTTTTGTGTGCCAGGTGCTGGGCCCAGAAGTCTTCAACGTACATCACTCCGGTCACGAGGGCGATGGTGAGTACGACCCAGGCCGCCTGAACGGTCCGTAAAAATAAATATTCCATTGCATCAAGCGGTGGAAGCGCGGCGATCAGGGGTGTCAAAGGACGCTCTTTCAGCTTGGCGTGTTGCCACGACAATAAAATCGCCAAGGTTCCTGCGTAGGCGACTGCGCCATAGGCGACGATGGACGTTGCGACGTGTACAGCGGTTTCAAAAATGAGGGGATTCATCTGGCTCGACACAGGCCCTGCAACCGAAGTGACTAAGGTAAATAGTCCAGTGAGAGGCGCGACACCGATTAATAAGGCATTCACTGGATGTTTGATGCTAGACCCTAAAATAATCAGTAAAAGCAGGGCGCCCAGCAGGGTACCCATGAGGCCGGTCGTGGGGCGTCCACCGTTATCGCTCAAGCCTTGGATGACTAGGAACACGGCAAGAATGCAGCCAAGAACCCCTAAAAGCTGCGAGGTCGCATCGCGAATCTCACCCTGCTTGTAGGCGTTGAGTTGGCGGATTCCCGATGCAAACAGTATTGAGGTTGCGAGTAATCCCGGAACTAATAAAGACATCATCCTACTCTGAGTCGATTTTTCGTTATCATAGTGCGTTCGAACTCCTTGCTAAAGAGATCACATGTTTAATTCATTAAGTGAACGTCTTTCGAAGACACTACAGTCGATGGGTAAAAAAGCCCGTCTAACAGAAGACAATATAGCGAGTACGCTGAAAGAAGTCCGCAAAGCATTGCTTGAAGCGGATGTTGCCTTGCCTGTTGTGAAACAATTTGTGTCTCAGGTGCGTACACGTGCGCTCGGTCGGGAAGTGCGGGCGAGCCTGACCCCAGGCCAGCAATTTCTGAAGGTGGTGCAAAGTGAACTCGAGGCAGTCTTAGGTGGTCCTTCAGAGTCATTGAATCTGGCTCAGCGCCCCCCTGCCGTGGTGCTACTGGCTGGATTACAGGGTGCTGGTAAAACGACGACGGCTGCGAAACTGGCGAAATTCCTCACCGTCCGCGAAAAAAAGAAAGTGTTGATGGTCAGTGTGGATGTCTACCGTCCAGCTGCAATGGAGCAATTGGCGACGCTTGGAGGTCAGATTGAGGTCGATGTGTACCCATCGACGCCAGATCAGGATCCAGTGGCGCTTGCCAAGGCTGCGCGACAAAAAGCGGAAACTGCAGCATATGATGTTTTGTTGGTCGATACCGCCGGGCGATTAGGTATTGATCAGGAGATGATGCAGGAAATTTCGGGGTTGCACCAAGCGGTGAATCCCGTTGAAACGTTATTTGTGGTGGACTCGATGACCGGTCAGGACGCGGCAAATACAGCGAAAGCCTTTTCGGAGGTGTTGCCTTTGACCGGGGTGATTTTGACCAAAGCGGATGGTGATGCACGCGGTGGTGCTGCCCTCTCGGTGAAAACCATTACCGGGCAGCCAATTAAGTTCATGGGTGTCGGTGAGACCGTGGATGGACTGGAAGCCTTTCATCCTGACCGATTGGCGTCACGGATCCTTGGTATGGGCGACATTCTCGGCCTGATTGAGGAAGCTGAGCAAAAACTCGATAAAGAAAAAGCGGAAAAAGTTGCGAAGAAGGTTTTAAAAGGAAAAGGCTTCGATTTAGAGGATTTTCGTGACCAACTGCAGCAGATGCGAAACATGGGTGGTATGAAAGCATTGCTGGAGAAAATGCCGGGAATGGGGCAGATGAGCTCGCAAATTCAAAACCAAGTGGACGACAAGCAGTTTGTACGCATGGAAGCGGTGATCAATTCGATGACACCCATTGAGCGACGAGACCCTGAGGTCATTAATGGGTCCCGCAAGCAACGTATTGCAGCAGGTTCGGGTACCGACGTCCAAGAAGTGAATAAGGTGCTCAAACAACATAAACAAATGTCAAAGATGATGAAAAAAGTGGGCAAAAAAGGTGGCATGCAAAAAATGATGCGTGGAATCTCAGGAATGATGCCGCCCGGTGGTATGCCGCGGTTGTAAGTTGTACGCAAAGTCATTATCATTGCGCGCCTTTGAATTTTAGGCTCTAAAACGAGCGAACACAGGATTGAGAGAACATGGTAACGATTCGTCTTTCACGCGGCGGCTCTAAGAAGCGTCCTTTCTATCACCTGACGGTGACGGATCACAGAAATGCGCGTGACGGCCGCTTCATTGAGCGCATTGGTTTCTTTAACCCAATGGCACAAGGGCAAGCAGAGCGTCTGCGTGTTGACCTTGAGCGCGTCGATCACTGGATCGGCTTGGGTGCGAAAACGTCTGATCGCGTGAAGCGTTTGATCAAGGACGCGCGTCAGGCAGCCTAATGGCTGATCGGATGGTCGTGGGGCGAATACGATCGCCCTATGGCGTGCAAGGCTGGGTTTGGATGGATAGTTTCACCGAAGACCCAGCGACGGTGTTTGAGTGGACACCATGGGTCTTAACCCGGTCAGCTGACACAGTGAGTGGACGGCCGGCGGTGGACCGGATTGAAACAACTCCAGAGGTCTGGAAGTTACGCGACAAAGGATATGTCGTGAGATTAGTTGGGGTTCCCGACAGAGCCGGCGTGGAATCGCTGGTCAATTGTTTGATTGAAGTGGATCAAAGCCACTTACCGCAATTAAACAACGACGAATTTTATTGGCGCGATCTCGAAGGGTGTCGCGTCGAGACAACCAACCGACAGGTGTTGGGCGTTGTCAAAACGGTGATCCCAACCGGCGCCAACGATGTCTTGGTGGTGCGGGGGGATGACGACAGTATGGATCGAAAAGAACGGTTGATTCCGTTTATCGACCAGACCGTGTTAGACGTGAATTTAACGACACGTTTGATACAGGTCGATTGGGATCCGGAATTTTAATGAAGTGGGGTGTTGTTACCCTGTTTCCGACCATGGTGGCCGATGCGTTGGCTCACGGTGTGATTGGACGAGCGATAGACAAGGGATTGGTTGAGCTAACGACCTTTAGCCCGCGAGTTTACGCCACCGATGTGCATCAAACTGTGGATGACAGGCCTTATGGCGGCGGTCCGGGAATGCTGATGAAAGTCGAGACGTTAAGAGCCTCGATTGCTGATGCGAAGACCGAACTGCCAAAGGCAACTGTCGTGTATTTAAGCCCTCAGGGTGAACCACTGACGCAACAGTTGGTTCAAGAGCTCGCGGCTCTTCCGGAAGTGATTCTGGTTTGTGGTCGTTATGAGGGGATTGATGAGCGGGTCATTGAACTCGACATTGATCGAGAGATTTCTCTGGGAGACTTTGTGCTGTCAGGGGGGGAGCCAGCTGCTGTTGCACTTGTTGACGCAGTGGGTCGTCTGGTTCCCGGGGTACTTGGCCATGCGAGTAGCGCAGCTCAGGACTCATTCAGCGATGGTTTGTTGGATTGTCCGCACTACACGCGACCCGAAGAAATTGCGGGTTTGAAGGTACCGGATGTCTTACTGAGTGGACATCACGGTGACATTGCCAAGTGGCGCCGTAAACAGGCCTTGGGGCGGACGTGGTTACGTCGGCCTGAGATAGTGGAGAAGCAGGAGCTGTCTGATGAGGATCAGCTACTGCTGGATGAATTTATTAGGGAGTCAAAGCCGTGAGCATGAATCCGATCATCGAAGCGCTCAACAACGAGCAAATGAAGACAGACTTACCTGCGTTCGCGCCCGGTGACACGGTTGTGATCCAGGTGAAGGTGAAAGAAGGTTCGCGCGAGCGTCTTCAGGCCTATGAAGGCGTTGTGATTGCGAAGTCAAACCGCGGTCTACACTCGAATTTCATCGTCCGGAAAATTTCGCACGGTGTCGGTGTCGAGCGGACTTTCCAACTGCATTCACCACTGATTGACTCGATTGAAGTCAAACGTCGTGGTGACGTTCGCAAAGCCAAGCTTTATCACTTGCGTGCCCTGTCTGGTAAGGCTGCACGTATCAAGGAAAAGCTGGATACCAAGTAATTTGGAATGACCGTCGATAGCAGCAGAGTTGGTGCTGACCCAGCGCGCACGCTGTCGAAACTCTTTACTTCCTTAGACCAAAAAGACCGGCATGAACTTGCTGGTCTTTTTGCGTTAATGCACGTCAGACCCGTTCAACGAGGCGAAATTCTGTTTCGGCCAGGGGTTTCATGCGACCGATTTGCTGTCGTTATTAAGGGGCAATTGGGGTCAGTTTGATGCACGCCGGACGCGAAAAAATGCTCTATCGCGTTGAGCCCGGACAATTGTGTGTCCATACCCTGACAAATCTTTTAAATGATCAGGATTATCAAGCCCAAGCCACTGCTGAGATTGGCAGTGGCTTGGGCTGGATGGATGCTGGTACGTTTCGAACAGCCTACAGAGAATCCAATGCCTTGCAACGATTGGTGGTGGCTTCACTCTCAGAACGATGCTTCCACTTCGTGCGTGATATCCACGACCTCTGTTTTCGGTCGGTGAGCTCAAGGCTGTCTGAAACATTGCTTGAGTTGGTCGGCATGATGCCATTGTGCACCGGTCGCATGCCGAGTTGGCTGCTGCCGTCGGTACCTCGCGTGAAGTCATTAGTCGTCAGCTGACGGCGATGGCCAACGATCACTTGTTGGAAGTGAGACGCGGAGCGGTGCGCATTGTTGATTTTGAGACGTTGCTTCGGTTGTCCTCCCCTTCCAAGTGACTTTGTCACAAAAGAAGCGATGACGACTTGATAATCTCTTGGCATCAAACGGGGGATTGAACCATGTATTCACCACTGTATTTTCTGGCGGCACTCGGGGCTGGTGGCCTTTCGGTATCATTTTTTTTGATGTTGATGTTTTGGATTCTGCATCCAGGTCAACCGATTTTGGTCTTTGAGGATTGGGTGTTGGCCTTTCAAGGCGGCTCGCTTGGGACGCAAGCATTGATTATTCTCGCATTGACGGGTGTTGCGTCTTTCGTCTTCACGCATGTGCAGTTGTTGATGATTAATTATGCTCTCTGGCGTGAATTTAAAAAGACGCCGACGTATCACGAGTTTGTGAATGGCCCGCTGCAAACACAGGAGCTCGCAGCACCTCTGGCCACAGCCATGACTGTCAATGCCGGGCTGATTATCGGTGCGCTTTTTGTCCCAGGTTTATGGTCTGTGGTTGAATATTTGTTTCCACTGGCGATGATTGCCTTTTTAGCGATTGGTATTTGGGCAATTCGTCTGTCCGCGCGTTTGTATTCTCGTGCCATGAGTGGTCAAGTCAATATCGGTGGTACGGCAAGCTTTGCGCAGGTCCTTCCAGCCTTTAGGTTTGCGATGGTTTCAGTCGGGTTGGCAGCGCCAGCGGCCATGTCACATACACCTTAGATCGTGGGCGTGAGCCTCGCCTTTTCCACATTTTTTGCAGTCGCTGCGATGATCATCGCCGTGCTCAAAACAGCCCTCGCACTCTCGCACATGTTGAGCAAAGGTGTGGAAGAGACAGCCCTGCCGACTCTTTGGAGCTGGGTCCGGATTCTGACCGTTCTTACGATTACGCTGATGCGTCAGGGTCACGGTATCTCGCATGCGCTTGGACTGCCAGCGGAGGGTCATGGTTAACGCCCTTATTGATGGTGGTGTCCGCTCAACTCTTTGTCTTGCTCCTTGGTGGCTTTGCGATGCGTAACCATCGTTACTTGGCAAAAGTGTGGCGAGGCGATGTCAAAGGAGCCCCGGAATTCGCCTTAATCTATCCGGGAGTTGCGTTGTCGATCAGTTTACAGTTTCTGATTAACAAAGGATTTGTCGCGGCCGGATTACTCATTTCATTTAGCATGGTTTATTGGATATTCAGTGTGGAGCCACTGGTTGTCATGGTAGTCACCATCATCGTGTTTATGCGACTCTCTCGAAACTTTGCGGAAGAGCGTGCTACTCTCGGTGGCCATGAACACGCGCTCGGATCTTGATGCCTATTTGGACGCGCTCTATCTTGAGCGCGGCCTGTCGGAAACGACTTTGCGCGCTTATCGGGTCGATCTCGAGGGCGCCTCTTTATTTGCGCAGTCCCTCAATCAATCGCTGGACACACTCGCTGAGTCAGACATCAATGCCTGGATTGGCTCGTTGTTCTCTGACGGTTTAAAAATCACTTCGATTCAACGAAAGTTGTCGGCCCTCCACGGGTTTTATAAGTATCAGATTCGTCATCGACGGCGAGAAGACGATCCGATGGCTCGCATTCAACGGCCGTCCAAAGGTCGACCACTTCCCAAGACGCTCTCTGAAGCCGACGTGAACAAGCTCATTCACACGCCCAATACCGACACGTTAATTGGTTTGAGGGACCGAGCGATGCTGGAAGTACTCTATGCTTCAGGACTTCGTGTGAGTGAATTGTGCAGCCTAGAGCGCTCCAATATCAGTCTTGAGCAGGGTGTTCTTCGTGTCCTTGGTAAAGGCAATAAGGAGCGATTGGTTCCGTTAGGAGATGCAGCCAGGCAGTGGCTGCAACGCTACTTCCTGGAGGCACGCCCTGAGTTGCCAGATCCACGAGGGCAATATGTATTTCCCGGTCGGACCGGCGCACCGATGACGCGTCAAACATTTTGGCATCGATTAAAGCAGATCGCACAAGTTGCCGGGATCCATGGCGACTTGAGTCCTCACACGCTCAGGCATGCATTTGCGACACATCTTGTGAATCACGGTGCAGATCTTCGAGTCGTCCAGCTACTTTTAGGTCATGAAGACCTTTCAACCACGCAAATCTATACCCATGTAGCGAGAGAGCGGCTCAAGCAGTTGCATACCGCACATCATCCACGCGCTTGAGTTACACTTCCGGTTCCATTTGAAGAGGACGAACTATGCGTTGGTTGGCGTTGGTATTCACCCTAGTTTCGATCACAGTGACAGCTGACGAAGCGCGGATAAAACAAGCAATTACAGGGATCAATCCGATGATTCAGATCGAATCGGTGAACGCGGTTGATCAAACTCCTTTCTTTGAGGTCACCCTCACGACTGGAGAACGCATTTACACCGATGCGACGGGATCACATTTTATTGCTGGAGATCTTTATCAGGTTAGCACCGGCGGAGTGCAAAATCTCACAGATATCGGTCGACGTGCGGACCGACAGGCACTTCTCAGCGGCCTTGATGAATCGAAGCTTGTAGTGTTCTCGCCGTCGGGCGAAGTGAAACATCGGCTATTGGTGTTTACAGATATCGATTGTGGATATTGCCGCCGTCTTCACAGTGAGATCGAACAACTGCTTGAGAATGGAGTTGAAGTTCGTTATGCGGCATTCCCCAGAGCAGGTGTGGGTTCGGATTCTTACACCAAGTATGTCTCTGTTTATTGCGCCAAAGATCAAAACGGGGCCATGACGCGAGCCAAACAAGGCGAGACGCCTGAAGTCGCGACTTGTGATAACCCAATTGCTGACCAGTACCAACTGGGTCAAAAGCTTGGAATTACAGGGACACCCACTTTGATTTTCGAGTCAGGCGAGATGCAACCCGGTTATGCACCCTGGCAGGACCTTCTAAAGCGTATGAATCAGCTTGGTTCTTGAGCTACAATCGGCGGTTTCAACTGGACTGAGTATTATTAGTGGACACACGATTTCCTCGCATTGAGCGTCTTCCTCCTTATGTCTTCAACGTCATCGGTGAAATGCGTCAGAAGGCACGAGCGGCGGGCGAAGATGTTATTGATTTTTCGATGGGGAATCCGGATCAACCGACGCCGGATCACATTGTTAAAAAATTGGTTGAAACGGCTAATCGCGAAGACACTCATCGGTATTCTCAGTCGAAGGGAATACCGAGGCTGCGCCGAGCCATGGCTAACTGGTACAAAACGCGTTACGACGTTGATTTGGATCCAGAATCTGAAGTCATCACCACGATTGGATCGAAAGAGGGGCTTGCTCACCTGGCGATGGCGACATTGGGACCAGGTGATGCAGTTCTAGTCCCAAACCCAGCTTATCCGATTCATCCGTACGGGTTTGTGATTGCTGGCGCTGACATCCGTCACGTACCCCTGTTGCCCGGCCAGGATTTCTTTGGCGAACTGGTCAAAGCGATTGAGACTTCATGGCCTCGACCAAAAATGTTGGTTCTGAATTTTCCAGCCAACCCGACGGCGATGTGCGTTGAGCTCGATTTTTTTGAAAAAGTGGTCGAAATTGCGCGTGAACACAACATTTGGGTGGTGCAAGATATCGCCTATGCGGACATTGTGTTTGATGGCTATGTCGCACCCTCGATTCTGCAGGTTCAGGATGCCAAAGAGATTGCAGTTGAGTTCTTTTCCCTGTCGAAAAGTTACAACATGCCCGGTTGGCGTGTTGGCTTTGCGGCCGGCAACAAAGAATTGATTGGCGCTTTAGCGCGGATCAAGTCCTATCTCGATTACGGGACATTTACCCCGATTCAGGTAGCAGCGATCGCAGCACTTGAGGGCGATCAGGATTGTGTGAACGACATTCGAGACATGTATCAGTCGCGTCGTGATGTGTTGTGTGAGGGACTCAATGCATTGGGTTGGCCGGTTGAGAAACCGAAAGCCACCATGTTTGTGTGGGCCAAGATCCCAGAGCAATACCTGGAAATGGGATCACTCGAATTCGCGAAGAAATTGATTCGTGATGCCAACGTCGCGGTGAGTCCAGGTATTGGTTTTGGCCAGTACGGCGATGACCATGTGCGCTTTGCACTGATTGAAAATGAACATCGAACGCGACAGGCGCTGCGGAATATCAAGCGCTTATTTCGTGTCGAATCCACTATGACTCAAACGTTCTAAGGATAGATTCTTGAAACCTATTTCTGTTGGCCTTGTTGGCCTCGGTACCGTCGCTCAAGGCACACTGAATGTGCTGGCTAATAATCGTGAAGAACTGGCTCGTCGTGTGGGTCGTGAGATTCAGATTACCCACGTCGGTGCACGGCGAGATCGTGATGGGGTCGATTTATCTCAAGTGAAGGTGTCGCGGAATTTGATGGACGTCGCGCTTGATCCGGAAGTGGAAATTTTTGTTGAGCTCATTGGTGGATGTGATTACGCACTGGAGCTCATCGAGGCCGCGATTGATTCTGGCAAACATGTGGTGACAGCGAATAAGGCGTTGATCGCAGAACACGGGAATGCTTTATTCGAGAAAGCTCAGGCCAAGGGTGTGACGATCGCGTTTGAAGCCTCGGTCGCTGGCGGCATCCCAGTGATCAAGGCATTGCGTGAAGGCCTGGCGGCTAATCAAATTAGTTGGTTGGCAGGCATCATCAATGGAACCGGCAATTTCATCTTGACTGAAATGCGCGATAAAGGGCGTGATTTCGCGGATGTGTTGGCCGAAGCCCAAGCACTGGGTTATGCCGAAGCGGATCCGACATTTGATGTCGAAGGGATTGATGCAGCTCACAAGCTTTGCATTCTCGCATCGATCGCGTTTGGCATCCCGTTGAATTTTGCAGCGGTCTACACCCAGGGGATTTCCACCATTGATTTGATGGATCTAGATTATGCAGAAGAGCTCGGGTATCGCATTAAACACCTGGGTATTGCACGTCGGACCGACAAAGGCGTGGAAATGCGCGTCCACCCCACATTGATTCCCGAATCTCAATTACTCGCGAATGTGAATGGCGTGATGAACGCCGTACAAATTCATGGAGATGCAGTGGGTTCAACCTTGCTGTATGGCCCAGGTGCTGGCTCGATGCCAACGGCGAGTGCGGTGGTTGCTGATTTGGTGGATGTTGCTCGTGTTCTGACCGCCGATCCGACCAATCGAGTGCCTCATCTGGCGTTTCAACCCGCACACATCGATGACTTGCCGATTCTTCCAATTGAAGAAACGGTCTGTCCTTTTTATGCGCGATTGTCTGTTCGTGACGAGGTCGGTGTCTTGGCGCATATCACCAGAACGCTCGCTGATCATGACGTGTCGTTAGAGAGCGTGATTCAGAAAGACGGTATCGTCGGTGAGCCTGTGGCTTTGATCTTATTGACCCATGCGGTCCGTGAAAAAGATGTTTTAGCCGCATTGAGTCAGATCGAGAAACAAAGCTTCGTTCATGCAACTCCCGTGGTGTTGCGTTGTGAGACGCTAGGGGGTCCGGCATGAAATTCGTATCAACCCGTGGACAGGCCCCGGTTTTAGGATTTGACGATGTTGTCTTAACTGGGCTTGCCTCGGATGGTGGCCTCTATGTTCCTGAATCACTGCCAACAATCTCTGATGCGACATTCAGACAGTGGCAGAGTTTGCCTTACGATGCGTTAGCGATTGAGGTCATGTGGCCTTTCGTCGAGGGCTCAATGGCGCGGGAGACCTTTGAAGCGATGGTGCGTGACGCCTACCGCTCGTTCCGTCATACCGCAATCGCACCGAGCAAGCAGTTAACGCATGACACTTGGCTTTTAGAGTTGTTCCACGGACCGACTTTGGCGTTCAAGGATTTTGCGTTGCAGTTGCTCGGCCGGTTGCTCGATTATTTCCTGGCAGAACGCGGTGAGCGCGGAGTAGTGATGGGGGCCACCTCTGGTGATACAGGGTCGGCGGCCATCGAAGGAGCGCGTCATTCGGATCATTTAGATGTCGTGATTTTGCATCCTTACCAGCGCGTCAGTGAAGTCCAACGTCGTCAGATGACAACAGTGCTTTCAGATAACGTGCATAACGTGGCTGTGAAAGGAAATTTTGATGATTGCCAGGCCATTGTGAAGGCTTCCTTTATGGATCAAGCTTTTGTCAATCCGAATCGCTTGCTGGCCGTGAACTCCATTAATCTGGCGCGGATCATGGCGCAGACTGTCTACTATATTTATTCGGGTTTACGTTTGGGTGCACTGGATCGTGAGATCGCCTACAGCGTGCCGTCAGCAAATTTTGGTGATGTTTTTGGTGGGTACCTGGCTAAGCAAATGGGCTTCCCAATTGCACACTTCACAGTGGCGACCAACGCCAATGATGCCTTAGTGCGTGGCTTGAACGGTGATCTATCGAGAAAGCCGCTTGAGAAAACCCTCTCACCATCGATGGATATTGTGGTGAGTTCGAATTTTGAGCGGTTATTGTTCGATCTTCATGATCGCGATGGCACCAAAATGGCTGATCTGATGCACGCGTTCCAATCTGGTTCCATCACGCTTGAGGATTCCGTGGTCGATCAAGCCAAAGCTCTCTTTTCGGCGCATGCGGTCGATGATGAGCAAACCTGTGCAACGATCGCACGAGTCTATCGCGAAACCGGAGAATTGATTGATCCTCATACAGCAACTGGTGTGGATGCGTTACAAGTCACACCGCAAGGGATGACGAAAGTCGTCTTGGCGACCGCACATCCTGCAAAATTTGCTGAAGCAGTTGAAAAAGCGGGATTCGATGAGGTTCCTCTGCCGCCTGATATGGCAGATCTGCTAGACCGAGAAGAGCGGTATACCGTCTTAGAGAACGATTTGAATGATGTTCAGTCATTTGTTCGTTCTGTGATGGGGTAGTGCGCGAATCCCGCCCGATTGAAGCCTCAGTGTTTGCTGAGGCTCGTTCTCGTGGATTAGACCCTGTGATTGCCCGCATTGTGGCAGGCAGAATCTCTGATGAGACCCCGCTCGACGTGGTCTTGGATCCGCAACTTCAACATATTGCACCACCATCTGAACTCACCGATATCACCAAAGCGGCCGATCGACTGCAAACCGCGATTCGAGATGGTGAGCGCATTGGGGTATTAACAGATTACGATGCCGACGGCCTCACAAGCCATGCGGTCATCACTGAATCATTGCAGCGATTTGGTGTGTCACCTGAAAACATCTCTCATTGGATTGGTCATCGTTTGGAAGATGGGTATGGGATCTCGGAGACCCTAGTTGATCGATTACTGGAATCGTTACCAGTGCCACAGGTGGTGATTTCAGCAGACTGTGGTTCTTCGGATGAGGTGCAGATCGGTCGACTGAAGGATGCCGGTGTCGATGTCATCGTGACCGATCATCACCGGGTGTCTGATCGCGGACCACCAGCCAGTGCTTGGGCGGTTGTGAATCCAAATCGTAAGGATTGTCGATATCCAGATAAGGCCATTGCCGGTTGTATGGTGTCCTGGTTGGTCATGAGTTTCCTGAGACAACGCTTAATCGATCAAGGAGTCCTTGTTCCGACGACACCAAAGCTCGGTGATCTCTTGGATTATGTCGCACTGGGAACTGTGGCTGACTGTGTTTCACTGGGTTCGAGCGAAACCAACCGGGCCGTGGTCAAAGCCGGACTGTCGCTGATCGCGCGTCAACAGAGACCGTGCTGGCAGGTCGCTCTTTCCCAATTGACGCGTGCACCGCGTGACTTGAATGCGGAATTATTGGCATTTCAGTTGGCTCCTCGTCTGAACGCTCGCGGTCGAATCGCACACTCACTCAGAGGGTACGAATATCTTGTTGCAACGTCCGTTTCTGAGGCGACCAATGCATTTTTAGATCTGGACGCAGACAATCAAACCCGACGGGCGATCGAAAAAACCATGGTCGCACAAGCCAAACCTTTGGCAAAACGCCAGCACCTGCATGGTGGATTCGTGTTGTGCATTGTTTTGGAAAATGGACATGCTGGAGTTCAAGGAATTGTTGCCAGTCGTTTGGTTGAAGCAGAAGGACGACCCACGATCGTTCTGACACCGGGGATGGAGTCCGGGACACTGTCTGGATCCATGCGATCAATTCCAGGCGTTGATGCGAAGATGTTATTGGATCGGGTCAATGCCGTACTTCCCCACGTCATGCTTCGCTATGGAGGGCATACTGGTGCTTGTGGCATGACGATTCGTCAAGCAGCACTGGCTGAATTCAGTCGCGAGTTGCAAGAAATTTATCGCTCAGAGTATGCGGATGTAGGCCCTAAACCACAGTTTTTGGTGGATGGTGAATTGCTCCCGGAACAATTCAGTGTTCCTTGGGTTGAGCAAATGGAATCACTCGGTCCATTTGGTCGAGGGTTTGATCAGCCACTGTTTGTTGGACTGTTTCAAGTGGTGTCAGTACGTCCAGTGGGAAAAAATCGGACGCATTTGAGCTTGTCTTTGGCACTCGAGGGTCGACAAGTTCAAGCGATTTGGTTTTCCGCTCTCGAACCGCACGAACCCCCTCCTGTAAACTCTGGCGATTGGGTCGAATGTGTCTACAGTCTCTCGATCAATACCTTTCGTGGCCAGGACGTGTCACTGACAATTCGCCATGGACAAGTCAAACAAGAAGGAAATATGCATGTCTGAAGACGCGGGTGGACAATCAAAAACCTTAGTTCGTGGCTTGTCGATTTTAAACGCCTGCTCGGGATCGCGCTCTGGGCTGACGCTGGTTGAAATTGCGGAGGCGACTGATTTGGCGCCATCCACAGCGCATCGTTTGTTGGCGACTTTGGAGGCCTTATCTTTCTTGTCGGTCAACAGTGAGACAGGTCGATGGCGGATTGGTGTTGCTGGATTCCGAATGGGTAATGCGTTTGTTCGCTCCCGAGACTATGTTGCACAGCTGAGACCGTTGATGATCGAGTTGTCGGATCAGACTGGTGAAACCGTGAATTTGGCCATTTTGTCCGGGCACAAAGCTCTGTTTGTCTCGCAAATTGAAAGTGCGAACATGATGCGAATGGTCGCGCCCTTGGGGAGCTTGTCGCCGCTCCACGCATCGGGTGCCGGAAAGGCGTTACTTGCTGCTCTCGGTCAGGAAGAGCGGAGTGTGTTGATGGAACAAGTCACCTACGAAGCGCTGACAGACAAAACGCATCGATCCCAAGCCTCATTGGAAGCTGAGATTCAGACCATTATCGCCGAGGGTCGATCTTATGATCGGCAAGAGCATGTTGATGGAATGCAATGTGTCGCAGCCCCGGTATTTAACGAGCTCGGCTCGCCGATCTGTACCTTGAGTATCAGTGGACCCAGTGTCCGCATGAGTGACGCTGTATTCATTGACCACGGTGATGCTGTGGCTCAAACCGCTCACCAGGCGACCCAGCTGCTTGGCGGGATTCCACCGAATCATTGGATGTCGAATGACTGAGACGATCCTTGCGGTCCGAGGACTGCGAAAATCATACGATGATGTGGTCGCGGTTGATGGACTCGATTTCGAGATCGAGTCTGGTCAGTGCTTTGGTCTTCTTGGGCCGAACGGTGCTGGAAAGAGCACGACACTTGCGCTGCTTGAGGGAATGGAGCTCCCCACCAGTGGCTCGGTAACCTATCGCGGTGGAGCGCTTCCTGCGGACTACCAAGACCGCGTCGGCATTCAGTTCCAGGCGACCGCACTACAGGATTATTTGACACCTTTTGACAACTTAAAGCTGTTTTCCAGTTTCTATGATGATCCGATTTCGATGGATCGGTTAATTGAACAATTTCGCTTAGGTGAGTTCCTTCACCGCGATGCACGACGACTGTCGGGCGGACAAAGACAGCGGTTATTGCTCGCCTTGGCACTTGTTCATAATCCCGAAATCGTGTTCTTAGATGAACCGACAACTGGTCTGGATCCGCGTTCGCGGCGGGATCTTTGGGATGTGGTGACGGATTTAAAATCCGACGGTCGGACCTTGATTTTGACCACACATTACATGGAAGAGGCTGAGGTCCTATGCGATCAATTAGTCATTCTTTCGCATGGTCAAACTCTGCTTCAAGGGACTCCCAAAGCGTTGATTGAAGATGCCGGAGTGGTCGATCTGGATACACTGTTTTTGTCTCTGACCGGTGAATCGTTGGTGACGACTCAAGAGGTGATTGAATGAAATCAGCCATCCGGTCACTGAGACGCATGAAAGCAGTATTTATTGCCAGAAACCTGGAGTATCTCCGAGATCGAGCCAGTTTTGGATGGAACTTAGTGTTCCCAGTGTTAATTGTATTTGCCTTGGCTGTGGTGTTTTCTGGGCCGCCTAAAGCACTATTTACCGTGACCACAATCGGTCAGGAAGCGCTTCCTGAATTGGTGAAGTTTCCTGGTGTGCAGAGCCTCGAAGCAGATCGAGCGAAGGCGCTTGAGCGTTTGTCTCGGCAACAAACGGATCTGGTTCTGGAAGTCAGCGAACAGTCTGTGAACTATTGGGTCAATGGGAATTCGGCTGCCGGTGCGATTTTAGAAACCTTGCTTCAGTACACCGAAGACCGTCCGTTGGAGCGTGGTGAGACTGATGGCCAAGCGATTCGTTATGTGGATTGGGTGGTGCCTGGCATTCTCGGCATGAATATGATGTACAGCGCGCTTTGGGGTGTGGGTTATGTGGTGGTTCGGTATCGTCAGTCGGGGTATTTACGGCGCTTGAAAGCGACTCCGCTGACGAAGTTTGAATTTTTATCCGCTCAAGTGCTGTCGCGCCTTTTAGTCACCTTAACTGCCAGCAGTATTGTCTTCATCGGAACCAATCTGATCCTCGATTATAAAATGGTGGGCAGTATTGCGTTACTGGTGTTGATTGCGCTGATGGGCGGTCTGGCGATGATTACGTTGGGTCTCGCGATTGCTTGTCGAACCGAAAGTAAAGAATTTGCTGATGGACTACTCAATGCCGTGACCTTTCCGATGTTACTTCTGTCGGGTGTCTGGTTTTCTCTGGATGGATCCCCACAATGGGTACAAACGATAGCGCAGGTCTTACCGTTAACCCACGTATTGGAAGCAGCCCGCGCAGTGATGCTCGATAATGCCGGATTGACAGATATCGCCCTGCACCTCGCTGTGCTTGTGGGGTTCTGTATTGTCGGGATGGGTGTCAGTCTTAAATTATTTAAATGGTGATCATGTGAATCAATCTGCACTCATACAGGGAGGTGCAGGCGGTCTAGGACGGGCTTTGGTGGATCGGATATTGGAGTCAGGTCGGTTTGATCGAGTCTTTGTGACTGCTCGTGATGCCAGTCGAATTGTGTCCGAGGATCCGCGCGTGGTTCCGATTGCCCTGGATCTGACCGATGATGCATCGATTGCTGAAGCCGCTGAAACAATTCGTGCACTGACCGATCATGTGCATCTCGCGATCACGACAGCGGGTTTGTTGCAAGACGACGCGACTGGCCTCAAGCCCGAAAAGAAACTAGGGGATTTGACGCGAAGTCGTATGCAGCGGGTGTTTTCGGTGAATTGTTTCGGTCCGTTTTTGTGGTATGCCGCGTTGGGCCGCCTGATTCGCCATCGAGACCCAATGATCATAGCAACGCTTTCAGCACGGGTCGCATCCATTGGTGATAATCGATTAGGTGGCTGGCACAGCTATCGAGCCAGCAAGACCGCACAAAATATGCTGACGAAAAATCTCAGTCTCGAGCTTGGACGCACGAACCCAAAAGCAATCGTGGTCGGACTTCACCCAGGGACAGTTGATACAAACTTGTCGAAGCCATTTCAGGCTGGTGTTTCGCCTGAGCGATTATTTACCCCCACGCAATCGGCGGGTTATCTGTGGGATGTGCTGTTGAATTTGACGCCCGAGCAGTCGGGGCAAGTGATCGCCTGGGACGGCCAGGCGATCGTGCCTTAGATTAGGCGGAGGCGACTTCAGCCGGTGATTGGTTGGGTAAGCGCGCTTTGAACCAGTCAGTATTTTCGACAGCATATTTGCCAGCGCCCTGAAGACCGACACTGATTGCCAATGCGACCAGCAAGAGCGGGAACTCCCAGCCACCGCCCTCGGCCGAAAATAACCAGCCATTTCCGAGATGCATCCAGGTTGCCCCGAGCAGTATCGGTAATGAAAGCCATGCGGCCAGTTTTGTGAAGATGCCAAGAATTATTGCGATACCACCAATGACTTCTCCACCGATCACCAGATAGGCAACAAGCGCGGGTAATCCGATACTTTCAAAATATCCTACCGTTCCGGCAATGGTGAACGTGCCGATCTTCAAGAGATAGCCATGGGCAAATAAAATCACGCCTAAAGCGATCCGTGTGACAGTCAGTCCTAAGGTTTGATTATTCATCGTCGTGTCCTCTGTTTTCCGATGTGAATAGAATGACTACTTATTTTTAGGAATTAAATTATGATTATCAGCACTTGTTTAATTCTATTTTGGAACTAATAAAACAGTGTGATTCACACGCAAATCGATGAGGTAATGATGGATCGGCTGTCACGAGTACCAATTTTTGTCGCTGTCGCACGCCATGGCAGTTTTGCAGAAGCAGCCAGGCGTCTTGGGATGACCGGTTCTGCAGTCAGTAAGCAAGTCCAGCGCTTAGAGAATGATTTAGGCGTTCGATTGTTTCATCGAACCACTCGTCAATTGAGTTTGACTGATGAGGGTTCGTTTCTCTTTGAGCGTTCGGCTCCGCTGGTTGAGGGAATTGAAGAAGTTGGTGAAATGCTTGCGGGTCGAAAAGCCAAACCTGAGGGATCCTTACGAATCTCTGCACCCGTGGCCCTGGCACAACGTGTTCTCAAAGAGCCGTTGACGTCCTTTGCCTCGCATCATCCGGGAATCCAGTTGCATGTCGAGCTCTCTGACCGTTTTGTCGATTTGGTGGGGGAAGGCTTTGATCTCGCGATTCGGATCGGTCATCTGGAAGATTCTTCGTTGGTTGCTCGACGATTGTCTGATGTTCCGATGGTCCTCGTCGGCGCGCCGATCTTATTGGCGGAATACGGCACACCATCGACGCCAGAGGATCTGTCGAAAATTCCATTTATTCATTATGCATCAGAGCGTGCGGTGCAACGTTTAAAACTTCAGCGCGGCTCGGATGAACCTGTGCAGATAGCGACACAGGCGAAGCTTTCAACCAACAATGATCAAATGATGGTCTCTTTTGCTCGAGCTGGCCAAGGCCTGATTTTATTGCCTCGGTTTATGGTGGAGTCTGAGCTTGATGATGGGCGCTTGCGAGAAGTCTTGCCCGAGTATCGATTGTTTCCTGAACGTAAATTGTATGCGGTCTTTCCGCACGGACGGCATTTGCCATTGAAGACACGCGCATTGATTGATTTTCTGGTTGACGAGCTGGCTATGAACAACCCGAGCACAAAAGGCTCGGGTTTTTAGGGTCTCGCTGACGGAGCGGCTAGTCGCCGCCGCGATTTACGTTGGCGAGCGCGACAGCTGCCATGTTGAAAATCCCGCGTGGTGAATTCGACGCCGTGGCTACATGTGCTTCTTTCTCAAGACCAAGCAAAACCGGACCAACGGTCACGCCATTGCCTAACACTTTGAGCAAGTTCCTCGCGATATTTGCCGAATCGAGGTTCGGACAAATCAACAAGTTTGCTGAACCTGTGAGTTTGCTTTCTGGCAAAAGATCCAGGCGAACTTTCTCATCAAGTGCTGCATCAGCATGCATCTCCCCGTCAGCCTCAATGTCCGGATAGCGTTCCATAAACATGGCAGTTGCTTCGCGAACTTTTGTCGCCGATGGAGTACTCGATGAGCCGAAGTTTGAGTGCGATAGAAACGCAGCTTTCGGCTGAATCCCGAAGCGACGGATCTCGTCTGCGGCGAGTTTCGCAAGCACGCACAACTGTTCCGCTGTTGGATCAAAGTTGACATGCGTGTCTGTGAGGAAAATCGTTCCTTGAGGCAAAATCAATACCGTCAAAGCGCCGACGACTGGTGATTCTTTTTTACGGCCGATAATCTCGTCAACCATTTGCAGGTGTTTGCCATAGGTACCAAAAGTCCCGCAAAGCATCGCGTCAGCATCACCCCGACGAAGCAGCATTGACGCCACCACGGTGGTATTGGCTCGAACTCGGGTTTGCGCAGCCTTTGGTGTCATTCCTTGGCGAGCCATCAGTCCGTGGTATTCCTTACCGATGGATGTGATCACGTCATCGTTCAGATTGTCGACGATGTCGAAATCTTTGCCTGGAACAATCGAGAGCCCCATAGACTTGATCTTGTCTTCGATCACATGAGGTCGACCAACTAAGGTGACATCAGCGAGTTGTTCGGACACGATCAGTTGGCAAGCCTGCAGCATTTTTCCACCTTCTCCCTCGGCCAACACCAGTCGGCGTTTGGTTGAACGCGCGGCTTCGAACATCGGTTTCATCAGCATGCCTGAGCGGAAGACAAATCGACTGAGGTCATCACGATAGGCATCAAGATCTTCGATGGGGCGGGCGGCGACACCAGATTCCTCGGCGGCTTTCGCGACACCAGGAGGAATTTCCATGATCAACCGTGGATCAAATGGTTTCGGAATTAAGTATTCGGGCCCGAAGGTCAATTGTTCACCTTGATAGGTGCTCAACACTTCATCTGATGGTGGTGAGTGAACCATGGCAGCGATGGCTTCGGCGCAGGCTGCTTTCATTTCCTCATTGATGACCGTCGCCCCGCAGTCAAGGGCCCCTCGGAACAAGAATGGGAAGCATAAGACGTTATTGACTTGGTTCGGATAATCCGAACGACCCGTGGCAATGAGTGCATCAGGGCGCACTTCTTTCACAAGTTCGGGCATGATTTCAGGCGTTGGGTTGGCCAACGCGAAGATGACTGGGCGGTCAGCCATGTTCTTCACATCATCTTGGTCGATCACGCCCGGAACAGAGAGCCCGAGAAAGGCATCGGCGCCGACCAGCGCTTCTTTTAATGTGGTGAGATCTGTCTCTCTCGCATAGCGTGCTTTGTATTGATCCATTGGCGCTTCGCGATCATGTCGAAGGACGCCATGTTGATCGCAGACAACGATGTTTTCGTCTTTCACACCGAGAGTTTTCAACATATTCAGACAGGCTAATGCGGCCGCACCAGCACCTGAACACACAAGCCTAATCTCACCCATGTCTTTGCCGAGATAACGCATGGCATTGAGCATGCCCGCTCCGACCACAATTGCAGTTCCGTGCTGATCGTCGTGGAACACTGGGATTTTCATCTTCTCACGCAACCGTGATTCGATTTCAAAGCATTCGGGCGCTTTGATGTCTTCTAAATTGATGCCGCCAAATGAAGGCTCAAGTGCTGACACGACGTCACAGAATCGATCCACATCTGTGGTGTCTACTTCGATATCAATGGAGTTGATGTTGGCAAACTTTTTAAAGAGAACAGCCTTGCCTTCCATGACAGGTTTGGATGCCAGTGGGCCGATGGCGCCAAGGCCAAGGACGGCTGTTCCGTTGGTAATGACAGCAACCATGTTGCCACGCGCTGTGAGCTCAGCAGCTTTACTTGGGTCTTCGGCAATTTCGGTACAGGCATAGGCAACACCAGGACTGTAGGCGAGTGCTAAATCTCGCTGTGTTGCCATGGGTTTTGTTGCTGCGATCTCTAATTTTCCAGCGGGCGCAGCACGGTGGTACCGGAGCGCCGCTTCACGGAGGTCATTCGACATAGAAATGATTTCCAATTCGTTGCGGGGTTGTTTTCCGGTAGTGTAACGCACTTCTTGAAATAGGTAAGAGGATAAACGATGTCGATTCGCCGAATGGGGATAGTTTTTGGGTTAGCGCTGGTGGTGGGATCCATCCTGTCGATGTGGTTGCCGGAAAGCGAATCCACCATCGAGGAACGATTGTTTAACGAAATCACCTATCAAATGAGCGAACTCAAACTCGTCACAGACACCTTGGTCGAGACACGAAACTCCGTCAATGGCACTGCACAACGCCAGATTGATGCTGAACTGCAACGCGCAGCAGATTGGTTGACTGCATTTCAACCGACAGGTGACACGCATGAGATCCGTAAAGCCTATCTCATGGAAGAGCGGGATCGAGTCACGCGCTTGGTCGAAGAGCTGGGAAAAGTGAGAGATTCGGTTTTACAGTCGAAACTCACGACAGCTCAGTGATAAACTCACGTTTTGTCTGGGATAGCCTCCATGAGCACGCGCCTTCGTTTTTCCTACGCTGATCTCCATCAGACCATTGCTGATGGTGTCGAAAAAATCATCGCCAGCGACTTCCAGTTCGATGTCATTTTAGCGATCGGTGGAGGCGGATTTATTCCGGCTCGTATTCTTCGGACCTATGTGGAAAAGCCGCTCATTGCGATTTCTCTTGCTCGCTACCATCCAGATGAGCCTCCGTCGGAGATTCCCTACAAACTGCAATGGGTTGAGGGCGTCAACAACATGATTACTGGAAAGCGCGTTTTGTTGGTGGATGAGGTTGATGATGAACGCACCACTTTAGCCTTTGCGATCGGTGAGTTGATGGCTGAAGATCCGGCAGAGATCGGTGTGTTTGTGATGCATAACAAACTCAAACCCAAAAAAGCCGAATTTCCAGAGGCAGTCAAACACGTGTTCGTTGGAAAGGATATCGAGGATGTGTGGGTTGATTATCCTTGGGACGCTCGGGATATCGTTCAGCATGAACGGGATGCGGCCAGAGGCGGTGTCTTAGAAGTCAACGAAGCTGAGGCGAAGGCCGCGTATCGCAATTAATGGCTTATCGCGAGATGCCTTGAAACCAGGGGTCTGCTGGTAACGCCTGAAACCAGTATCTCCGGATCAGGAAGGCAATGAGGGTCATGACTGCGGTCAGTGCGATATAGAGAAATGCGGCTCCCCCGTAGACCCACAAATCGTAGCTTCGAGAAAAGACTGTCCTTGCGTGCCCCATCAAATCAAGGACGGTGATGGTGCTCACCAGAGCACTCGCCTTCAGAAGCAGGATCCCCTCATTGGCAAGCGCGGGCCAGGAGGCTCTCAATGCCTGTGGAAACAAGATCTGGCGGTAGGTATGTCGCTGGCTTAAGCCAAGCGATTGCGCTCCTTCCAATTGTCCTGAGGGCAGGTTTTGGATCCCTCCAATCAAAATATTGGTTTGATAGGCTGCCGAATTCAGTGTCAGAACAATCAGACCAACCCACCATCCACTGCCAAGTAACGTCCAAGCGATCGACTCGCGAACCCATTCAAATTGAGCGAGACCGTAGTACATCAGCCACAACTGGATCAGGATCGGTGTCCCTTGGAAGATATACACATAGGCTTGAATCAACCGATGCGTCCATGACGGTCCAACAGCGAGCATTTGAGCAAGGGTTCGCGCCAGTATAAATGCAAGAATCAATGCAACGATGACCAATTCGAAGGTGGTGAAAAAGCCATCAAACAGTCTCGGGCAGTGCGGTCCAATAGATGCCGGCAAAACCGCTTGCATCGGCGCACAAAGCGCTTGTCCAACATCGTAGTGCCAGCCTTTGAACCAAAAATAGAGGCTTTTCATGACAGGTTCTAGCATCACTGGCGCCCAACGAGAGCCACACGGTTCTCAATCCGTGACTTGGCATGATCACTCACATAGGTCATCAACAGATAGAGGGCGCCTGCTGCAAAGAAAAAGAGAAAGGGTTCGCGTTCAGTCTCACCAGCCACTTTGGCTGTTCGTAACAGTTCATCAAAAGCAATGACCGCGACTAATGATGTGTCTTTCAATAAAACTAACCACAGATTCATTAAACCGGGCAGGGCATACCGCCACATTAAAGGCAAATGGACTTGCCGAATGGTTTGGAATTGGCTGAGACCCAAAGCACGTGACGCTTCAATCACCCCCTTGGGAACTGCCAAGTAAGCACCTTTGAACACTTCAGAGGCATACACTCCAAAGATCAATCCGAGGCCTAAAGCACCCGCCCAGAATTTCGGTGTGGAGAGGGTGAGTTCGATCGACAATGCGCTCAGGAGGGCATTGAAGAGAATATCCAGACCAAAGAACACCACCAAAATCACCAGAAACTCGGGAGTGCCTCGAAATAGGAGCGTGATCGCATGAGCGATGGTTCTGAAAAAGCGGTTCGGTTGGAGTTTGAAAAACGCCAGCTTGCCACCGATGACTATACCGATGAGCACAGAGGCGAGCGCTAAGCCGACTGTCATGACTGCACCGATCAGGAGCTCATCGCCCCAGCCGGTCGATCCAAATGACAGCTTGCCTAATAATTCCATGGAATGAGCGGGGACAAGGGTCCCCGCCGCAACTTAATAAATATCAGCAGCGAAATATTTTGCGTTTATCTCAGCATATTTTCCGTTGGCTCGGATTGCTTCGATCGCTTGGTTGAACGCTGCTTTGAGATCTGATTCGCCTTGACGGATACCAATCCCAATTTGATCATTGATATCGATCTTATCGCCGGCAAGCGCATAACCAGAATTGTCTTTTAACCAGTCCATGGCTGGGTAAATATCAGACACCATCGCATCCAAACGACCCGCTGATAAATCTGCATAAGCAGCAGTCTGGGTGTCGTAGAGTTTGACATCGGAACGGCCCATCAGGTTATCTTCTGCCCACTGCGAGGCGAGTGTTGAACGCTGCGCTCCCACTGACTTTCCTGCCAGTTTATCGGGACCTGCAACTGCTCCTTTCGGTCCAATCACTGCTAGATAGTTTGAGTAATACTTGTTTGTGAAGTCGATGGTTTGCTTGCGCTCGTCGGTAATGGACATCGATGCAATGATGGCATCGTATTTGTTCGCCACTAACGCTGGAATGATTCCGTCCCAGTCTTGTGCGACCAATTCACAGTTCGCTTTCATTGCTTCGCAGAGCGCCAATGCGATATCGACATCAAATCCGATCAGATTTCCGTTGGCATCGACGCCATTGAACGGAGGATATGCACCTTCGGTCGCAATGCGCAGTGGATCAGGGATGCCGCCGGCAACTGACGCTTGGGTAGCCAAAGTCAACGCGAGAGCGGTGAGGATTTTTTTCATCATGGTTACAGTCCTTATTGTCGTTGTGTCGAAGATTATCAGTTTTTACCAAGAGCCTGTATTGGGCATGGACAGCCATGGCTCTGATGGTGGGAGCGCATCACCGGATTGCAACAGCTCGATGGAAATCCCATCAGGACTCTTGATAAAAGCCATATGCCCGTCTCGCGGCGGACGATGGATGGTGATGCCGAGATCTTGCAGACGCGTGCACAAGGCATAGATATCATCAACTCGATAAGCGAGATGCCCGAAATTTCGACCGCCAGTGTAGTCTTCCGGATCCCAGTTGTAGGTTAATTCAATAAGCGGTGCCTTCTGGATTCGCGCGGTGTCCAAGTCATCAGTCGCCGCTAGAAAAATCAGCGTGAACCGCCCACTTTCGCTGTCATATCGGCGCACCTCGGAAAGCCCGAGACCATCACAGAAAAAGCGCAATGAGGCATCAATATCGCTGATCCGAATCATCGTGTGAAGGTACTTCATCAACGGCTCCAATTTTTTTTAAAAAATGACTTTTATTTGCCCAGAATTAGGCGCATAAAGCAATCTTAGATTACTACAGAAGTCGAATGTCATGCGTCAGTTTTTAATCGGTGTTTCTTTGCTCTTTTCTCAATCATTGATTGCCGAAGGAGTTCCTGTTTATGTGGATCGTGCGGTGAGCGCTCAGGTGCAAACGGGAACGTCCGTCACAGGGCGTATCGTCGCGGGTGAAATCTATACCTTATCCGCAGAAGTTTCCGAATCGGTTTCATCAATGAATGTTCGCGTTGGCGATACCGTTACAAGCGGTGATGAGTTGGCGCGACTGGATGATACTGAAATACGTAATCACTTGAAGAGCTTGAAGGCGCGGCAAGCGTATCTAAGCGCTCATCTTGATCTCCTCAAACAACGGAAGACGGTTCGCTTACAGCAACTGGAACGCGCTAAAGGCTTGACTTCGCGGGATCTATTAACCCGTGATGTGACAGAGCAAGCAGAACTCAATGTCATTCAGACAGAAAGTGATGTGGTGAAGACAGCCTACGAGCTTGAGGATCTGAAAATCGACATCGCCGATAGTGAGCGTCAGTTGAAGCAGACTCGAGTCCTTGCGAATGCCAGTGGGCGAGTGATCAAAGTCGGTGTGACTGAAGGTCAGTATGTCAAACCAGGCGATCAATTATTTCAACTCCTTCCAGAACTTGGGGTGGAAGTCGAAGCAGAAGTCAGACCAGAAGCCTATGAATCAATGTCGGTGGGCCAGATTGTTTCAGGACAGCTCAGGAAATCGTCGGCTGATCTGAAGGTGCGGGCGTTGATTGCTGAGCAGAACCAGAGGACAGGATCGAGAGTGATTCGTTTGGCATTCGTTAGTCCTCCTAAGGCGAGCTTAGTGTTGGGTGAGTCGATTGATTTGAAGCTGCCGATTGGTCAACTGACAGACCAAGTGACGATTGCCAAGGATGCTGTCATTCCTGGTAAAGGGGGGCATCGTGTGGTGGTTATTGTCGATGGAAAAGCTGAGTCTCGACGCATCGAGCTGGGTGCTGGAGTCGGTGATCGTATCGTGGTCATTCGCGGTGTCATTGCTGGTGATATGGTTGTGACCCAAGGCCAAGAAGGGCTCCGTAAAGGGCAGCAGGTCAGTGTGGTCGGGGGGCAATCGTGAATGGATTGATTAAGGGTGCGATTGCGCATCCGCTTGCAGTTTTAGCGATTGTGCTCTCCATGATTTTGTTCGGCGTCGCTTCCTTGCAGACTATTCCGATTCAAATGACACCGGATATTGATAAACCGGTGTTACAAGTTCGCGTCAGTTGGCCTGGTGCATCGCCGAAGGATGTAGAGCAAGAAGTCGTGCTGCGTCTTGAGCGTGAGTTGACTGGCTTATCGGGAGTGCAAAGCGTTGAAAGTGACAGTCGTCGCGGCCAAGCTCGAGTGACTTTAACCTACAGTGTCGGGCAAGACATGGATTCGGCCTTAGTGAAACTTCTTGGACAACTGGCCCGAGTCTCTGGTTTGCCCAGTGATGCCAAGCAACCAGAGGTAAGAACGTCGAATTCTGATGATTCACCAATCGCTCGGATGGCGCTGGTGGCAAATGACGGCGTCTCTATCGATATCGATACCTTGGGAGAATTCGTCGATACGGTGATTCTGGAGCCTTTGAGTCGAATTGCAGGAGTGTCGGAAGTTACGTCCCGAGGCGGTGCTGCTCGCGAAATCCGTATTGCACTTGATATGGACCGCGTGGCCGAATTTGGTTTATCCATTTCCGAGATCGCTGATGCCATTCGAGCGTCGTCTGCCGAAGTGACGGCTGGAGAAGTGACCGAAGGCAATCGGAGTTTCACCTTAAGGACAGAGGCCATTAGCTACACCCCAGAGACGGCGAAGGAACTGGTGGTTCGAACAGAGCTCAGAAATGGCCGTGTTTTCAATGTCAAATTGTCGGATGTCGCCGATGTTGAACTGGATTATAAAACGCCCGATAGTTTCCGCCGATTAAATGGAAAACCTGCGATTACATTTTCGGTACTTCGTGAGCCGGCATCCAATGTGGTGACGACGCTCGATGCCCTGAAAGCAGAAGTGAATGCATTAAACCAAGGAGTCTTGGCTGAGCGGGGCCTCGATTTGCGGATCGTTTACGACGAGACGGTTTACATCGGATCGGCGTTGGATTTGGTTCAAAGTAACATCATGATTGGTGGCGTTCTGGCGATTGTGGTGTTGCTCACTTTCCTTCGCGCTCTCGCGCCAACTGCGATCGTGATGATTGCCATTCCGGTCTCGATCATCTCGACTTTTGTGGTGATCGCCGGACTGGGTCTTTCCATCAACGTGATTTCGCTCGCCGGACTTGCCTTCGCAGTCGGTATGGTGGTGGATGCCTCCATTGTGAGCTTGGAGAATATTTATCGATTAAAGCAATCGGGTGTGGCCTCTCTAAAAGCGTCCTATTGGGGTGCGCGACAGGTTTGGGCCCCCATTCTGGGTTCGGCATTAACCACGGTGGTGGTTTTTATTCCAATCCTGATCCTCGATCTTCCGGTTGGTCAATTGTTCCGAGATATTGCGGTTGCGATCAGTGCATCGGTCATCGTGTCTGTGATCGTTTCTGTCACCGTGATTCCCGCGCTCGCATCGCGTCTGATCAAAGATGTGAAAAGTTTTGACCAACAACGGCGAATTCCGATTGTGGATACCTTAGCTGGTGGCTTTAAGCGTTTGGTATTAGCTTACGGTCGGAAGGTTGTGCAATCCACAACCCTCGGTTTAATGATTGTCTTTGGTCTCATTGCTGGATCCATTGCGACCTTAATCGTGATGATGCCACCACTTGATTATTTGCCTGACGGAAACCGTAACTTCGTGTTTGGCCGAATATCGGTGCCGTCGGGGTATACGCGGGAAGCAACGGTGAATTTTGCGCAATCGATGGAAGATGTTGCGCGTCCCCTGTGGGAGAACCCGAATCCTGAGAAACTCCCACACATTGATCGATTCTTTTTTGTGGCATACAACGGAGGTGCCTTTGCAGGTGCTGCGACTGAAGATGCTGGGCGCATTCGCGAGCTGATCCCGGTGTTATCAGAGCCGGTCGCAAAAGCGCCTGGTGCGCGGGCGTTTGTCACGCAGGCATCATTGTTCGGGCGCTCTGTGGGAGGGTCGAGGGGGATCTTGATTGATGTCTTAGGCCCTGATTACGAGAGTGTTGAGCCGGCCTTTCGTGACATTCGTCGGCAAGTCGGAGAGCTATTTCCTCGAAAAGATGGGCATCAAATTCGAGTTCGTCCCTCCGAGAACGCGGTCAGTCCGGAGTTGGTTGTGAGGCCGAATCCAGATGCGCTTGCCCGCGCTGGAGTGTCTGCTCGTGATTTTGCACAAGCCTTGGATGTCTATAACGATGGGATTTTAGTTCGGGAAATTCCGTTGGGTGGTGAATTGGTTGAACTCGTTTTAACAACCCAAACTCGAGAGACTGCAAAAATTGAGGACATTGCTGATATTCCAGTGATCGCCAGAGATGGATCGCTGGTGAAAATCGGTCAAGTCGCGGAGGTGTCGATTGAGTCGGCTCCCAACCAGTTGTTGCGAAAGGCCGGGAGGCGCGTCGTGACGATTGAGCTTCGACTGCATGAGTCTATTCCGTTAGAGACGGCCATTGCGACGATCAACGACCAGGTAGTCGCACCCTTTAATATTCGGTCGAAAAACGGCGTTCGTCTGGAGCTTTCAGGTGCAGCGGATGAGCTGTCAAAAGCCTGGAATGCGATGCAGGCAAATGTGATTCTGGCGATTGCCGTGATCTATTTGTTATTGGTTGTGCTGCTGAAGAGTTTTGCGCTGCCGCTGGTGATCTTGGTCACTGTTCCGATTGCCGCAACCGGCGGTATTTTGGGGCTTTCGCTTTTAAACCTTTTTATGGATCAACCTCTGGACATGTTGACGATGCTTGGGTTTATCATTCTGACCGGTGTCGTTGTGAATAATGCAATCCTGATGGTTGAGCAGACGCTGTGGCATATCCAGCATGACGGGATGGCCTCAGCGGATGCCATCCTTGAAGCGACGAGTAATCGTATTCGACCAATTTTTATGTCGACACTCACGAGTCTCTTTGGTCTGTTGCCCTTGATTGTGTTCCCAGGTGCCGGGTCAGAGCTGTATCGAGGAATCGGAATCGTTGTGTTTGGCGGGTTGCTGTTATCGACAGTACTGGCGCTGTTCTTCATTCCGCCGTTACTTGCGGTGTTAATGAAACGCTTCCAGCCAACCAGTCCAATGGGTGACGTCACCGAAGAGATGACGGCACCACTTTCTCAAACCGCCTGACGAGACGCCCGAGATTCTGTAGAATCTCGGGCTTTTCAAATGCACTGAGACCATCCATGGAAATTAATGCCCGCAATGCAATGATGGCAGACCTGAAAGCGCGTACTGACGTGCTGAGGGGGTATCTTTGACTACACTGCCAAACGCGAACGACTTGATGAAGTCAATTTAGAACTCGAAGACCCCAATGTCTGGAATGATCCGGCCAAAGCACAGGCTTTGGGACGGGAACGGGCAAGCTTAGAGGGCGTGGTCGAGACTATCGATGAGCTTGATCAAAGCCTTGACGATCAAAAAGAACTCACCGCGATGCTTCTTGATGAGGGCGATGATGATGGGCTATCCGAAGTCGATGAAGAGCTTGAACGGCTCGAAACTCTTGTCGGAGGTCTTGAATTTCGTCGAATGTTTTCCGGTGAAGCCGATAGCAACAATTGTTACCTCGACATTCAGGCGGGCTCAGGAGGCACGGAGGCCCAAGACTGGGGCAATATGTTGCTTCGGATGTACCTCCGGTGGGCTGAGAAAAAAGGCTTTAAAGTCGAGGTGGTCGAAGTGTCCGAAGGGGAAGTCGCAGGCATCAAGAGTGCGACCATCCACGTCCAAGGTGAATACGCCTATGGTTGGCTTCGGACAGAGACAGGTGTACACCGGTTGGTTCGCAAAAGCCCATTCGATTCTGGAGCCAGACGACACACCTCATTTTCATCCGTGTTTGTCTCGCCAGAGATCGATGACAATGTCGACATTGAAATCGATCCCTCGGATCTTCGCATCGATACCTATCGGGCATCGGGAGCTGGTGGTCAGCACGTTAACCGAACTGACTCTGCGGTTCGAATTACCCACGAGCCCAGCGGTATTGTTGTGCAGTGTCAGAGCCAACGGTCGCAGCATCAGAACAAAGACTTTGCGATGAAACAGCTCCGCGCTAAGTTGTATGAGCGCGAAATGGATGCTCGGAAAGCCGAAGCACAAGCGCTTGAGGACTCAAAGGCAGATATTGGGTGGGGTAGTCAGATTCGGTCATACGTTCTGGACTCTAGCCGAATCAAAGATTTGAGAACTGGTGTGGAATCATCCAATACACAGGCTGTCCTCGACGGCGCCTTAGACCCATTTATAGAAGCAAGTTTGAAGCAGGGATTGTCATGACTGAACAACACTCTCCAGAGGTCGAAATCGATGAGAATCAACTGATCGCTGAACGACAGAAAAAACTCGCGCTGATTCGGGAATCCGAGGGGCCAACGTTTCCTAATGATTTCAGACGTAGCCATCGAGCCGGTGAGCTTGCCGCTGCACATGGTCACGAAGAAAAAGAGGAGTTGGCTGAAAAATCAATCGAGGTTGCCGTGTGCGGACGCATTATGTTGCGTCGCATTATGGGTAAAGCGAGCTTTCTGACTATTCAAGATGTGAGTGGTCGGATTCAACTGTATGCCCGAAAAGCAGATTTGCCTGAGGGTGTCTATGATGATTTCAAAACCTGGGATCTCGGCGATATTGTTGGTGGTCGTGGGACTTTGTTTAAGACCAATACTGGCGAATTGTCGGTGCATCTCACCGAAATGCGATTATTGACCAAATCGTTACGTCCATTGCCGGACAAGCATAAAGGTCTGACAGACACTGAGTTGAGATATCGGCAACGGTATGTTGACTTGATGACCAATGAGGCCACGCGAATGGTCTTTACCATGCGCTCTCAAGTGATTGCTGCGATTCGTCATTTCTTTGAATCTCGTGATTTTCTGGAAGTTGAAACCCCCATGTTGCAGGTGATTCCAGGTGGAGCAACTGCGCGTCCATTTGTGACGCATCACAACGCGTTAGATATCGACATGTACCTTCGAATCGCGCCGGAGCTGTTTTTGAAGCGCTTGGTGGTTGGTGGTTTTGAACGGGTGTTTGAGATCAATCGTAATTTCAGAAACGAAGGGCTTTCAACGCGACATAATCCTGAATTCACGATGCTCGAATTCTATTGGGCGTATGCTGACTATCGAGATCTGATTGAAACGACAGAATGCTTGATTCGTGAGGTTGCACAAAAGGTCTGTGGCAAAACTGTGTTTACGCTCGAAGATGGATCGCAGGTGGATCTCGAGCAACCCTTCGATACATTGACGGTGAAAGATGCCATCTTGAAATATTGTAGCCAAGCGACAGAAGCAATCTTGGACGATATTGAGCAGGCAAGGGCGCTTGCTCAATCGCTCAGACTCAAAGTCGAGTCGTCATGGGGGCTTGGTAAGGTTCAAATTGAAATTTTTGAAGCGGTCGCTGAAGAGCGACTGATGCATCCAACCTTCATTACCGAATATCCCGCAGAGGTCAGTCCGCTGGCACGACGGAATGACGATAACCCCTTTGTGACTGATCGCTTTGAGTTTTTCATCGGGGGGCGCGAGCTGGCTAATGGCTTTAGTGAGCTCAATGATGCAGAGGATCAAGCGGAGCGTTTTCGTGAGCAGGTTGCACAAAAAGCAGACGGTGACGACGAAGCCATGTTTTATGACGAGGATTATGTCAGAGCGTTGGAATACGGCTTACCGCCGACCGCCGGTGAGGGCATTGGCATTGATCGGTTGGTGATGTTTTTGGCAGAACAACATTCCATCAGGGATGTGATTCTGTTCCCTGCCATGCGCCCACAGGCCTGATCAATGGGACCCCGTGGATCCATGCATGTCATCGGCTCCCACGGTCGGTTGTGATGCCATTGAATGCACTGAAGGTGTTTTGATGAATCCATGGATCGCGCATCTTGAAAACCAGGACTTGAAGTGGATTGTTGATCAGGGTCAGGGGGTCTATTTAGATCCTGGAATTGAGATCCATTTCCCGCATCCGACACTGATTTTGGACGGTGAGCTTGAGTGTCGAGGCCACGTTCGTAGAGGCGGTGCGTTACTGGGTCTTTCTGAATGGTATTTGGAAATTGATCAAGGAAGCTTTTGGCATATCAATACACCGGTTTGGGGCCTTGAATTGCCGTTAACAGCGAAACATAAAGCTGCTTGGAGTGTTGCTCTAGCAGTCGCCATGTCAGCAGAAATCCGATTGGCTCAACCTGATGCACAGGGACTGGCTGATGTCGAAGCAGCGCGCCTGAAATTCCGGTATGTTGTGAGTCAGTTGGAGACCACTTTGTGAGGGATTTCAGTGGCTGAAGAATCGCGTCAGTCGGCAACTGATGGACTGGGCCTGCCGCGCCGGATGTGGTGGCTGTGGCCATTCGTGGTCTTATTGATTGTGATCTGGGCAATCAGTTTGTGGGCGGTCCGTGTGGCCGATACGGAAACAACGCTCGGCGTTGTGACCTCGCACCGAGGTTTGGGGAACACCGCGCGTGCCGAAATCGCTCTCTTTGTCCCGTCATCGATTCAACCGCGAGTCCTTGGTGAAGCAGTGGACGTGACCTGTCAGGGCGTGACGTTAAAAGCACAAGTTTTTTCTGAGTCCGGCGATATTCTGTCGGTTCAGGATATTCGTGATTGGGTGGGGAGTCGCTTGTTGGCTGAGCGGCTGTTTAATGATGGAGTCCGATTGCAACAGGTGGTGACAGAATCGGGAGCGCATATTCCCGCGCCGGGTGAACACTGTGATGTGACTGTGATTAGTGGTCGTGTGCGTTTGCTGGAGCTCCTTGGGCGCAGCCTACAGTCATGACAGCGATTGTCGATGGACTGATTGCAACCGGAGCAACCTTCGAAGCGGTCGCTGAGGAGGCTCGTTCTCTTGGTTACCGCCTGAGGGAACGTCGTCTGAAGCCGCCATTGGCTGGCTCTGTTTTTGTTGACTCCGCGGGACGGCTTCATCGGATTCGTTATGCACTGCTTGGCTGGGTTGCCAGCATCGATGGCGATTCGAAGCTTCATCTGACCCGATGGAGAAAAGCCTTTGCGGTTGGTGGTTATGTGCTCGAGCCAGAGCGAGCAGATTATAATTTAACCGTCCAATGGTTTGCTCTGACGCTAGTTGTGGTTGCGCGCCTGCTGCTGGTGATGCTGGTCAGTATCCTTGGGCAAGTGAGCGACCTGACTTTGGCACCCTTGTGGATTCTGACGGCGCTGATTCTGGCATCAACCACCTACACATCCATCACCTTAATTCATCGCTCTCAATGGCATGATCTTGAAGCTGCGCTCGATGCCATGGCTCCCGACTGGATTCCTCGTTTATCTCGAGATGTGGGTGGAAGAATCCTCGCGGTGACGACCCTGCTTGGCATGTTGATCTTGGATCGGCTGCTTGAACTGTCGCCTGCGATTTGGGTTGTTGGGATTGGTTTTCTATTCCTCGATTTGATGCCGACTCGCCATTTTCAACAAGCCAAGGCACTCACACTGGCGCCGGAAGTCCGCACAGCCCGAGCGCCACGTCAGTGGATGGCGCAGTTGACGATGCTTTTGCAGGTGGTAGGCCCTGGAGTCTACGTCCTCAAAACACAATTTCCAGAACGGCTATTGGCCGCTAGCGAAAACCTCGTTCGAGCCGGTGAACCCTTAACGGTATTGGGTCCTGAAGCGGAGTTTTTACCGGGCACGCTAAGGAGTAACTTTGCTTGGGATGCCAGTGACATCGGGGATTATCACTTTAGTAATTTGATGGATTTGGTGGGATTTCCACATTGGAAAGCGCGTTTTGGTGGTTCATTAAACTATCAAATCGGCCCCAATAATCAGGGATTATCATCGTCAGAAGCCTCAGCGCTTCAAGTGGCTCGTGCGCTTGCTCAAGGTGCTGATACGCTCATTTTGGTGGACGCGTTAGCGCCGATGTCGGCCGATCGGCAAATGGAATTATTGAACCGTTTAGCGGCAGCAAATTGTCGTGTCTTGGTTTTTTCGAGTGTTTCAGATTTGTGGGATAGTGATGTCATTGATCTCGACTGAAACGCAAAGTTTCCATCTCAACCAGGGTAAAATATCGGCAGGCTTGGCACGTGATCGGCTGTGGCAAGTGAAAGAAGGTCACGCGCAACTGCGTTTGTTAATTTCAGGTGAAACTATCGGCGAGATGCCAGTCCCGGATTCGGGTTGGTTTGTCGTTCCAGAGAGCGACTATTTACGAGTTCAACTGATTGCCGAAACTGACATCACGTTTGAAAGTCGCCTGCCCTTAGGCTTGATCCCACGACTGGGTGATTTAGGCCGCCAGCAATTAATTCAGCCGATTCGCCAGATGATGGCTGCCGCTGGAATCGATGATAGTTTGGTCGACTGGAATGTGAAATTGGCTCAACCAAGCTTTCGCTCTTGGTTTGGTGAATCACTTGATCAAGCGATTCAACAGCAACAACCGCTGTCACCAGATGTCTTGACTCCATTAATTGCAGATCATGTTCCACGAACGATTCTCGAACACGATGCTGCCGTCGAAGAGCACCGAGTGCTTTGGGTGTTAATGACGGTTTGTGCGTTATCGATGGTTGCTGTGGTGAGCTGGTTAGGTGCATTGGTTGCCCTGGAAGCACCGGGTTTTTCATTGAGTGGCCAATACGTTGCTGTGATTGCCGCTTGTCTAGCATTGATGGTTGCCTCGGTCGGAGTGATTCATTCGTTAGCCGCGTATTTCCGAGATGTCCGTCCAGTGGGATTGGCGGCTGCTTTGTCGATGACGATCTTAATTCTTTTGTTTGAAGCGCCAACTCTTGCGTTATCACTGCTATTTTCAGGCGCTTTAATTGCTGGAGCCTATTGGATTTACGTCAGACGTTTGTTGCCGGATTTGCCAGCGATTGATCAACCGATGCGCTGGCTGTCGCTGCGTTTGGCTCGCGATGGAGTACCTTCGGTTCGTGAACGGGTGCTGACCGTCTGGGATCAGGCAAGACAATGGGTGATTGCTCGGATTGAGTTAGTGGCTGAATACAGTCGTTTCAGTCGTTCAGTGATCGCTGCGAGTTTGGTGATTCCTGCCATCGCCTCAACAGACGACAGCCGACCGATTGTGCTCACCGGCTTATCGTTGGCAGCACTGATTTTACTAGAGCGATTGCGGGCGGCCATTCCTGTGAGTGTAGAGTCTGAGACTGTGACTCAGCAACCATCGGTTCGACCACTGGCACTGGCAGGGGATGTGAACTTTGAAGGGATTGTCTATCGACGTCACGCAGGTGAAGCTCCCTTATTTGATCAATTGAACTTTCATTGTGCCGATGACAGTTTGGTTCGAATCACCGCAGCCGAAGGCGCTGGGCTCTCGACACTCAAACATCTGTTGATGCGTCAAGTCTCACCAGAACGCGGTGTCGTGCGTGTTGGTGGGATGGATGTGGCAAGACTGAACCCCAATCTTCTGGCATGTTCGGTGATTACACTTGACCACCCCAACGATTCGGAAGTCTCGACAGTGGGCGACTGGTTATTCATCGAACCAGGCATTGAGCCTTCAACGTTGGAGACTCACCTTCAAGCACTGTCTGCGAGCCACTGGATTGAATCTCTGCAGGACCGGCTGAATACACCCTTGGGTGTTTTGCAATCGATGGCCGGTCCGCATGGAATGAATCGGTTGAAATTGGCGCGAGCGCTATCACGGCAAGGGCAGTTGATGTGGCTTGATCACTGGTTAGTCGGTCTTGATCAATCAGCGAGGAACCATGTGGTTGAGAGCCTAGTCGAGCGTTCAGGAACACGATTTGTGGTTGATCGCAACGGGCTCTTCAAGGGGCAACCGTCGATTCATTGGGAGATTGGCGGTGATTGAGCAACAGTTGTTTCTTGGAGCTCTGACCGAACAAGAGTATCGACATTGGCTCGATAATGCTGTGGTGAAAACACTCAGTGCCGGTGAGACCTTGATTACCGAAGATGATTTTCCAGACATTTATCTCGTGTTACGTGGACAATTCACCATGCGTCGCGGTGAGCGTTCACCTGGAATGGTTGGGCTTGATGAGTTTTTAACGGGTTGGATGACGGATCGAGAATGGATGGCTGATCGATCGATGACTCTGTTGTCGCTTGATTCAGGACGATTTGGCCAGATGTTATCCGTTGATCCTCACCGAAAGCGTCTCTTTCATCAGAGTGTAGCGCCGATGCTTGCTGGCCGGTTGCATCGAGATTTGTGCGCAACAACGGAGATTCCTATCGCATTAGTCCAAGGCTTTGAGCGAGGCGTTCGACGCTTTTTCGAACTTAGACAGAATTTTCTGAAGTGACCACGCCCGACGCAACTAATCGCCGTGGGGAGGGTTTTCTTTATCTCTCGATCATGATCTGTTTTTGTGTGCTCTATGCACCGCAACCGATGCTTTCAGAATTGGCTGATCGATTTATGGTGTCCAAACCAGAGGCGGGACTTCTGGTTTCCGTCACTCTGATTCCACTAGCGATCGCACCTTTAAGCTACGGGATTTTTTTAAAACAGCTCAGTGCATTAACCATTCTCAAATGGGCACTTCCGTCTCTGGCCTTGGCGATGGCCTGGTCTGGGTTTGTGCAAACCTATGAGGGAATGCTCACGCTTCGTTTCGTCCAAGGGGCGCTTCTGCCCGCCATTATGACCGCGACGATGGCGTATTTAACGTCAGGCCGTGAAGGAGCTGAACTCTCTCGAGTCATGGCTTGGTATATCTCAGCGACGATTTTTGGAGGGATGGCTGGGCGAGTGGTTTCGGGGCAGTTAGCGTCCATGATTTCCTGGGAATGGGTGGCTTTGATTTGGGCTGGGCTTCTTCTGATGGTGACTTTGATGCCTTGGCGTCGAGCGACACCGAAGCCACTGAACTTGATGAAGCCTCACGCACAGTTAATCCGGCAGGCCATGACCAGCCGCGGTAATGCACTGATTTATGTCTCTGTCCTTTGTATGTTTTGGGTGTTTGCGGGTTATCTGAATTACTTACCCTTTCGCATCAATGAACTCGATGCTTCGGCATCGACGGGATTGATTGGTCAAAGTTATTTGGGTTATAGCATTGGCATTGTGTCTGCCTTGACAGCCGGTTGGCTTGCGAAGCGCGTCGGGGGTCCGATTCGTGCTGCGCTGATTGGATTTGTAGTGATGATTGGTTCTTTACTGTTAGCGCTCGGCGATGTGTGGATGCTAATCACTCAGGTTTTTGTGATGTGCTTGGGGATGTTTGTGATTCATACGCTGGCCGCTTCGGAAGTGAATCATAACGCGCGCTCCTTGGGTGGTGTGGTGAATGGTCTCTATGTGTCCTGCTATTACGCAGGCGGCGCCCTTGGTGCTTGGTTGATGGGGTATGTGTATGAGCTCTTTGGCTGGACCGCTTTTGTCGTTGTACTTTCATGCATTGGCATGACCGGAGCACTTTGCATGTGGCTCTATGGTCGTCAGTGGGTTGCTGGTCGATAGACTCCGGCATTCTTGTCATTCTCACGACATTCCACTTCAAGCAAAAATGATCGATCGTGGGTTTGCTGTCGAATCCAGCCATCGACATAGTGAAAAACGAATTCAGCAGTGCGTTCCATACTGACGTTGGGTAGGACCCTCAAATCCACGATCTGCTTCTCATGGAGTTCTTGGAATAAGACGAGCTCGGGATCGTCTTCATTGATCAGCAGGGTGTGATCAAACCAATGGGATAACCAGGATTTAATCTCTGAAAACTCACCGAAATCGACGCCGAACCCGGATTCCGTCAGTTCTTTGCAGCCAAAAGTCATTTTAAAGCTACGTGAATAACCGTGAATGAATTTACAATGACCTGAATGTCGCCACTGCCGATGACTGCAAGGAAAGTTGTCGAAGGTTTTGATGGTTTGATAAACACTCATGCGCAAAGTATACGAGGTTTCGAGATCCCTATGAATTGGAATTCCCCCACACATCCTGAGTTTTTAACCACAGATGGTCGCCGTCTCCCCGTGAACCGTGTGTTTTGTATCGCCAAAAATTATGAAGAACACGCAAAAGAAATGGGTGGTGAAGTGGATCGGAAAGCGCCGTTTCACTTTCAGAAAAGTTTTGATGCGTTGACTTTTGGGCCTGAGGTTCGCTATCCAACGCAGACTGATGATTTGCATCATGAGGTCGAGTTGGTGGCTGTGTTGGGGCAGGGCGGTCGTCATCTCAGTCTTAAAGACGCTGAAGCAACAATTTTTGGTTATGCGGTTGGCCTCGATTTCACGCGGCGAGATCGTCAAGCCGAAGCCAAGGAAAAAGGTCGGCCTTGGGAGATTGCCAAGAATTTTGATGATGCTGGAGTGATCGGAGTGGTCACTCCTAAGGCAGAGACAGGGTTGATGGAACATGCGGCGATTTCCTTAGATGTCAACGGCGAGACGCGACAGTCTGGGAATATTGATCAGATGGCCTACAACACGGTTGAGTTGATCGCCTTCTTATCCACCTTGCAAGAACTCAAAGCAGGTGATTTGGTCTTTACCGGTACTCCTTCGGGCGTCGGATCTGTCATCCGAGGCGATCATCTAGTCGGCAAAATTGATGGGTTGCAAGATCTTCAGATGACGCTGATTTAGGGCAGACGAATTCCCAACCGCCTTAGGAATTTTTTTTCGAATCGCCAAAAATAGTTGAACTGTCCGGCCAACGTGCCTACGACGATCAAGAGGCATTGGTAAATTGGGAAAATAATCAGAATACGGAGTGGCCAATAAATCCAAGGCGAAAGAGTGTCAGTGGTGATTCCAAAAAATTGAAGTATGGGTGCCGCAAGGATAACCGAGGCTGATCCAGTGACGGAAAAAACGGTAAAGATCACAATTAATTGCCACGGTGAGTCTGCCTTGAATAGGGCCATTAGTTTTTGCATGCATGAGTCTCAGGCTAGGAATCGTTTTTTCAATTAGCGCATTAGAGCTTTTGCTCTCTCTCGTGCGCGCGTTGCCTGGATATTATCACCTGAAGCCTCATAACAATAACCTAACAATAGTTCACTAATTGGATCTGATGAATTGAGCTCGCGGACGCGCAATGCTGACTCAATTGCCTTTTGCGGTTGTTGATTGGCGACCAGCAGTTCGGCATGCAACCGCCAGGCACTGTGTTCATTCGGTAGGATTTTCAGCGCACGCGTGGTGAGCGACAATGCTGCCCCAAATTCTTTTTCGGCTCCTTTTTGCCGAGCATCTGAGATGAGTGTTAAACCACCCCCCAGTGATTGAATTTCCGCTTTCGCACGAGTGAATTCAGGACTTGTGATTTGGCCTTGGTTTGGATGTTTCGCAACTTCAGTACGAATAGCTGCAAGTCGTTCGCGACTGATGGGGTGTGTGCCTAGGAGTTTCTGCGCCACTGAATTGCCGCCTGCACCAAGCTTAGCAAGCTTTTCTTGCATCCCAACAGCACCAGTTGGATCGAAACCTGCCCGGACCATGAGATCAACCCCCACTCGATCTGCTTCGAGTTCATTGGACTGACTGTATTGCCCCATTAAAATATTTTGACCAAGGCCAATCAGTTTGTTGGACCCCGGTTTGGTTCCAGGTTCAGAGATTCCAATCTCAATGACTTGCGCCGCTAATCCAACCAAAGCGCCAAAGGTCTCACGACCAGTGCCGTGAAGTTCAATGCTGTGCGCCATCTCATGACCCAAGACTGAGACAAGTTCGGCTTCGGTTTCAACGGCATTGAACAAACCGTAGTTCACGCCCATTTTGCCGCCAGGCAGCGCCCAAGCGTTGATTGAACTGTCATTAATTAACCGAATTTCCCATGGAAATGGCGAGTTGGCTGTTTTTGCTAATCGTTGAATGAGATCGTTTAAGTAATGCGTTGTTTCTGGAAACTGGGTGAGATCACCGCCTGATTGGGCCAACGCAAAGGGGTATTGGCGTCGGCCTTTTTGGATTTCTTGTTGTGGATCCGTGACCACTTGAACCACCGAATCGATCGGATCCCTGACCGGATTTTGACATCCGATAAGGGTCGTTGCTGCCAGACACAGGGCGAAGATCGATGGCTTCATAACTGCTTAACAGGAATGGCGCTCTGCCCAAGGGATGCATTCGAAATACCCGCATTATTTTTTAATAACGCCTGTTCGGCCCGATAGCTCGAGCGGACCATTGGACCCGAGACGACTTCGAGAAAACCTCGCTCTAACCCCCATTCCCGATACTGATCAAATTGTTCAGGTGTGACGTAGCGGTCAATAGGGAGATGATTGACCGTCGGTCTCAGATATTGACCAAAGGTCACAATATCGACGTCGTGTTCCCGCATATCGTCCATGGCCTGTTTGATTTCATCATCGGTTTCACCTAAGCCCAACATCAGGCTGGTTTTGGTTAATACATCAGGACGATGGTGTTTGCCGTGCGCGAGCACTTTCAGAGTTTGTTCATAACTCGCTCTCGGATCACGGACCGGATGGGTGAGTCGCTCGACGGTTTCGACATTTTGCGCGAACACGTCCAGTCCCGAACCCACCAGCACTTCGACATCTGTCATGACACCCTCAAAGTCAGGCGTTAGTGCTTCAACGGCAGTTTCCGGACATTGCTGTTTGATGGCGCGGACGGTCGCTGCAAAATGATTGGCGCCGCCATCGGCGAGATCGTCTCGGTTAACACTTGTCAGAACCACGTATTTCAGACCCATCAGAGCCACGGACTCCGCAGTATTTTGTGGTTCTTCGAGATCGAGCCAGCCCTTGGGATTGCCCGTATCGACTGCACAGAATTGACATGCACGGGTACACACCGATCCCATGAGCATGATGGTTGCGGTGCCGGCACTCCAACATTCTCCGATGTTTGGGCACATTGCCTCTTCGCAGACGGTTGATAAGCGGTGCGTCCGCACGATCTTTTTAACGTCTTGGTAGCCTTGTCCTCCAGGACTCAAAAAACGCAACCATTTGGGCTTGTCACCGCGCGGTGCTTGCTCATCAGTCCGGCGCTTTTGACCATTTTTGATGGCCTTCACGCCCACATCATTGATGATTTTGTCCCCGCTTTTAGGGCGTACTTTCTGGTCTGTCATGCAGCTTCCGTTGGCGTGTCAGCATAGTCCGAGAGCGGAGGGCAGCTGCACACGAGGTTACGATCACCGTACACATTATCAATTCGAGCCACCGGCGGCCAATACCGATCTTTCTTCAACGAAGCGATCGGGAATGCCGCTTGTTGACGTGAAAACGCATGTGGCCATTCATTCGCGGTGACAGCTTCGACTGTATAGGGTGCATACCGAAGGACGGAATCGTCGGCCGCGCTCTCGCCATTTTCGATCGAAGCGATTTCCTCGCGAATGGCGATCATGGCATCACAGAAGCGATCGAGTTCAGCCAATGGTTCGCTTTCTGTCGGCTCAATCATCAAAGTGCCTGCGACTGGCCAACTCATTGTTGGCGCATGGAATCCGTAGTCAATCAGTCGCTTGGCGATATCATCGACCGTGACACCGGCGCTGTCTTTGACAACTCGTGTATCGAGGATGCACTCATGAGCCACAAACCCTTGGCTGTCCTTGTAGAGGATCGGGTAGGCATCCTGGAGCCGCTTGGCGATGTAGTTCGCTGATAGAATGGCGTTTTCAGTCGCCGCTGTCAGACCGTCAGGACCCATCATGCGGATATACATCCATGAGATTGGGAGAATCATGGCAGAGCCAAAGGGCGCTGCCGACACCGGACCAACCGTGGATGAACCACCGAGCTCCGGATGTCCCGGGATAAAAGGTGCTAGGTGTTCGGCAACTCCAATGGGGCCGACGCCTGGACCGCCGCCGCCGTGAGGAATGCAGAAGGTCTTGTGTAAATTCAGATGTGAGACGTCAGATCCAATGAGTCCTGGGCTTGTGAGACCGACTTGCGCGTTTAAATTGGCTCCATCGAGATAAATCTGCCCGCCGACTGAATGCACTAACTCACAGACCTCTTGTACCGCGACCTCGAACACTCCGTGAGTGGATGGATAAGTGATCATCAAACAGGAGATGTTGGTTCCATGTGCTGCCACTTTTTCTCTCAGATCATCGATGTCGATGTTGCCATCTGGATCGCATCCAACCACAACCACATCTAATCCAACCATTTGTGCACTTGCTGGATTCGTCCCATGGGCTGACGAAGGAACCAGACAGATCGTCCGGTGACTTTCACCGCGTGACTGATGATAGCCCTGGATTGCAAGAAGTCCGGCGTATTCCCCTTGAGCGCCTGAGTTAGGTTGCAATGAGATCGCCGCATAGTCAGTGATTTCAGACAACCAATCATCGAGATTTTGGATCATTTCCTGATAGCCCAGACGCTGGTTTTCAGGTGCAAACGGATGAATGAACGCAAATTCAGGCCAAGTAATTGGAGCCATCTCGGAGGCTGCATTGAGTTTCATGGTGCAGGATCCCAGCGGAATCATCGCACGATCAAGCGCCAGATCGCGATCGGAGAGCTTCCGCACATATCGCATCATTTCTGTTTCTGAGTGATGCGTATTAAAGGCATCTTGAGTCATGAACGCCGTCTGGCGAGTCAGCGTTTTCGGAAGTCCCTGGTACGAGTCTCCTAAAACGACGCCAAAAACGGTAGCCAGCGCTTCTAATTCCGTGTCGGTCGATGCTTCATCAAAGGACAGTGAAACCGTTGTATCACTGGCTTTGTGGATATTGAAACCGGCCGATAAGGCGTTATTGACGAAGGTGTCTGCATTGTCGACTTGGATCGAGAGTGTGTCGAAGAAGGTGGCATTGACTCCATACCCTGCCGCTTTCAGTCCTGCTTGGAGTCGCGAAGTCATCGCATGCACGCGTGTTGCTTGAGCAGTGAGGCCTGATGGTCCGTGATAGCACCCGTAAAATCCTGCAATGTTTGCCAGTAGCACTTGCGCTGTGCAAATGTTACTCATGGCTTTTTCTCGACGGATATGTTGTTCGCGCGTCTGCAGTGTCAAGCGGTAGGCGGCACGACCTTCGGCATCAATCGACTGCCCGACAAGGCGGCCTGGAATATTTCGCTTCAGTTTATCGGTGACGGCAAAAAATGCTGCGTGTGGACCACCATTTCCCATGGGAACACCAAACCGTTGTGTGGAGCCCAAGCAGATATCCGCACCAAAATGCCCAGGGCCTTCGAGCATCGTCAAACTCAAAATATCTGAGGCAACGACTGTGAGGATTCCTTGGTCTTTGGCTTGTTTAATCAATGACTTGAGATCGACCACTGATCCATCAGATCCGGTGTATTGCACGATGAGACCAAAGGCATCGTCGAATTCCGGTGGGTGATGCGGATCGAATGTCACCAGATCGAAGTCCAGTGGAAGCGCTCGGGTTTCGATGACCGCTCGGGTTTGAGCAAACAGATTGTTTGCAACATAAAACCGATTGGATTTTGATTTTGAGCTCCGTTCGCACAGCGTCATGGCTTCGGCAGCTGCAGTTGCTTCATCGAGCAGTGAGGCGTTGGCAACCGCCATTCCGGTCAATTCAACAATCATGGTTTGATAATTGAAGAGGGCTTCGAGTCGCCCCTGAGAGATTTCGGGCTGATAGGGCGTATAAGCGGTGTACCAGGCTGGATTTTCAAGCACGTTACGCTGAATCACCGCAGGTGTCAGCGTGTGGTAATAGCCCTGCCCAATCAACGAACGAACCACCTGGTTTTTCGACGCGATCGTCTTCAGTTCAATCAGCGCATCATGCTCAGAGATGGCTTGTGGAAGTGACATCCCTGTCCGCTTACGAATATTCTCTGGGACCACTCGGTCGGAGAGCTCATCCATTGAGCGAAGTCCTAACGTGTCGAGCATCAAGGTCCGCTCATCGTCAGATAATCCAATATGGCGGTCACGAAAAGTCATTTCCTGCTTCACTGAAGTTGCCTCTTACAGTTCTTCTTGAATAAACGCTTGATAGTCAGCCTCATCAAGCAGGTCGTCGAGTTCGGTTGGATCGGATAATTGCATTTTGAAGAACCAGCCATCGTTTTCTGGGTCTTCATTGACCAGTTCTGGTCGGTCAGAGAGTTCTTCATTAGACTCAATGATGGTCCCTGTGACCGGTGCGTAGATATCACTGGCTGCTTTCACAGATTCCACGACCGCGACTTCAGAGCCTTGGTCAGCCGAGGTATCAGGGTCTGGGAGTTCGACGAATACCACATCACCCAGCTGTTCCTGAGCGTAGAAAGTAATACCAACAGTCGCTGTATCACCTTCAATACGGATCCATTCGTGTTCGCGCGTGTATTTAACAGTCATAAAAGGTCCTTAATCACTTCAAAGAGAGCGTCGATAGCGCTGTTGAACAAATATTGGGTCACAAACAGTGCAGGCCAATGCTTTGCCTCTGACCTCTGCAACTAATTCGGTTCCTAGTGTACTCAGTTTTTGTGTGACATAACCCATCGAAACTGGTCCGTTCTGGGTCGGTCCAAACCCACCGGATGTGATTTCGCCCACTACATCACCAGCGGCATTTTTCAGGATGGTATGATCACGCAGTGGTGTCCGACCATCCATAGGCGCCAGTCCAACGCGCTTTCTGGGAGCGCCGTCGTTAATTTGTTTGAGAATCGTCTCCGCGCCTAAGAACCCGCCTTCGGTGCGTCGACGCTTTTGGATCGACCACAAAAGATCCGCTTCGATCGGTGTGGTGTCCGGAGTGAGGTCGTTACCGTATAAACAGAGGCCGGTTTCAAGTCGTAATGAATTACGCGCGCCCAAACCGACCCAAGTCGTTTCATCGAGGTCGGTTAAGGCTTCGGCGAAGTCTCGGGACTGATCATTGGCGATTGAGACCTCGTAGCCGTCTTCGCCTGTGTAGCCGCAACACGATAATGTGATGTCACAACCCTTCCACGAAGTCTTCAATGACCGCATAAACAAAAGGTCTTGGGCCTCAGGAATGATCCGTGACAGCGCCTGTCGGGCTTGTGGGCCTTGAATGGCGATCAGCGCATGATCGTCGATATAAGTCATGTTGACCGCGTCAGGAAGATGGGCTTTTAAATGGGCCATATCAGCATGTTTGCACGCTCCATTGACCACTAATCCCCAGATGTCGGTATCCCAGCGTGTCAGCATGAGATCGTCTAAGATGCCGCCGGTGTCGAGTGTTAACTGCGAATAACGAATTTGACCGGGCGTCATCTCTTGCAGTGCTGCTGGGACGAGTCGTTCAAGAGCTTCGGTAGAAGCTGGGCCTTGGATCAGCAGTTGGCCCATGTGCGAAACATCAAACAAACCGACAGCGTCACGCGTATGGAGATGCTCACCTTTGACACCCAGGGGATACTGAATCGGCATCCGATAACCGGCAAAGGGAGCGAATTTTGCGCCGATTGATTGGTGAAATGATTCAAGAGTTAACGAGTGTAAAGCGGTCATGCGGCCTCCAGCGGCGTTTCATTGCATGACCCATCTGTCATTGACCTGAGAGATTCAGGATACATCCCTTACTCCTTCGGTGAGCGCTTCGCTGCTTTCCAGATTCCTTTAACGACAGGGCGGTCCTGGTGCCTGAGAGTTTCCGGGTCGGTTGCTCCTTCGGCGGCATCGTAGCGATGCCTCTCCCGCGGTGTCGCGAAGAGACTCGATGTGTGTTTGAGTCTCGACTTTGGATCGCGCATTTTGCCTCAGATTGTCGCTTCACGCAATTTTTCCATGCTTCGTTTGGCTTCTGTTTTTCCCACTAAATATTCGTGGGCAAATGATTTCAATGGTCGAGATTCTATCGCCCGTAAAAGCGTTATGGCGGGTTTTATGGATGTTTGAGATTCAACGAAATGCTGGATTGTTGCAACGCAAAATGCTGATTTTTATCAATTTATTCATTTTGCGTCGATTAAGTCATTGAAATTACCAATATTTTTTATTATTAGATCTCTAAATATATGAAATATAACAATTTTTTATTGTTTTTCATTGGATTTTTGGCCACCCTGCTCGTCAATAACAACGATCAAGAAGGTGATGCTGATGTCGATGACGCATTTGATCAATCAATTAAATCCTGAGGCTGTGGACTCGAATCCAGCATTCGGTAACTGTGTCTGGCAAACGTTACTCGGAAATGACGATGAACACTCTGCCTTATCGCTCGGATATGCTACATTCCCTTCCCACGGAACGTTGCATCGACACCAGCATGACGACGCGGAATTTTACTTCTGCACCAAAGGCTCTGGGATCGTCACGATTGATGGAAAAATCATTCAGCTGACGCCAGGCATGGCATTGTTCATTCCAGGGGGTGCATTACACGAGGTGATTGCTGGCGCTGACGGTCTTGAGTTTGTTTACGGGTTTTCGAATCAGCCGTATTTTTCTCAAGTGAACTACCAGTTCGTCGCACAGGATACCCACTGCGTCGCTTAGATGGTCCATTCGCGCGTTCCTGAAGAATTTCAACGAATAGAGGAATGTTCGCGATGTACGCAAAGACATCAACCATAGCGCAATATGATCCGGAGTTGGCCAAGGCGATGCATGCCGAGGCTGTGCGTCAGGAAGATCACATCGAGTTGATCGCTTCGGAAAACTATGCCAGTCCACGAGTATTGGAAGCTCAAGGATCAGAGCTGACCAACAAATATGCAGAAGGCTATCCAGGAAAGCGCTATTACGGCGGATGTGAGTTTGTCGATGTTGTCGAACAGTTGGCAATCGATCGTGCAAAGGCGCTGTTTGGTGCAGCCTATGCAAACGTGCAGCCACATGCCGGTTCGCAGGCAAATGCGGCGGCCTACCTGGCGCTATTGAATGCCGGCGATACAATTCTCGGGATGTCCTTAGCCGACGGCGGTCACCTGACACACGGTGCGTCTGTGAATTTCTCAGGGAAGGTGTATCACGCGATTCAGTATGGCATCGACGCTGACGGTTATATGGATTACAACCAAATTTCCGATCTTGCAGAGGCGCATCGGCCGAAACTGGTTTTGGGTGGTTTCTCAGCCTATTCGCGAGTCGTCGATTGGGCCAAGATGCGTGAAATCGCGGATAATGTTGGCGCTTTTTTCCTTGTCGATATGGCGCACATCGCCGGCCTTGTCGCAGCCGGTGTGTATCCGTCGCCGATTCCGCATGCGCATGTGGTGACCACCACCACGCATAAAACATTACGCGGTCCTCGTTCGGGTTTGATTCTTTCGGGCCAAGACGATGAAACGTTACACAAGAAATTGAACTCTGCTGTGTTTCCTGGAATGCAGGGTGGGCCGTTAATGCATGCAATCGCCGGTAAAGCCGTTGCCTTTAAAGAGGCGATGGAGCCCGAATTCAAGACCTATCAAGAGCAGGTTGTGAAAAATGCGCAGGTGATGGCATCAGTCTTTATTGATCGGGGCTACAAAATTGTCTCGGGCGGTACCGACAACCATCTCATGTTGGTTGATCTGGTTGCTCAGGGAATTACTGGTAAAGCCGCTGACGCAGCACTTGGTGAGTCACATATCACCGTCAATAAGAATGCGGTCCCAAACGACCCGCAATCACCCTTTGTCACGTCCGGTATTCGGATCGGCACACCTGCCGTGACCACCCGAGGCTTTGTTGAAAGTGATTGTCGCGATCTGGGCAATCTCATTTGCGATGTCCTCGATCACCTTGACGATGAAGGGGTCAAAGGTCGCGTCCGTGAGCAGGTCAAGGCGATCTGTGATCGTCTTCCGGTGTACCGTTAAGCATCCGTTCAAGGCGGGCGTCTTTTTGCGCCCAGATTGAATTCATCCATCCCCGGAATTCCTTGAGTTCAGACAAGGTTTCTGGGGTTTTCTCAAGCCCCTCTGGCAGATCGATCGTTTCAACGTGAATCATGACTTTGGGGACCTGGCCTGAAAGAAGATGCCACACACTGAGAGTCGCGCCTGGATAAGCAAGGGTGATGTCGACGATTCCGTCAAGGCGATTTCGGAGGCAATCGAGCGCTAACTGTGGACCACCAACTTTGGGTTTGAGTAAGTGTTGATAGGGTGATCGGTTTTTGCGATGTTTTTCGGGCGTGAATCGAGTCCCTTCAGCGTAGTTCACCACCACACAAGCCTGATCAGGATTTCTGGACAGAACATCGTGGGCGTAGTCAAAATCTCGATTCTTGAGTTCAGGTCGACCCTTGATGTCTTCTTGGGTGTAACGTCGCATAATTGGAAAATCCAGCGCCCAGGCGCAGATGTTGATCACTGGCATGTAGACCAATTCCCACTTCATAAAAAAACGGGGAAGTGTTGTTCCTTTCCCAAGGACGACCATCACCATCATGATGTCGATCCAACTCTGATGGTTGGCTAAGACCAGATAAGTCCCCTTTGGATTCAGTTTTTCTCCGGTAATGACCCATTGGATCGGGAGGGTGGTGAGGAGCCAACGCATGAAGTCGGCCCAAACGCCTGCGATTCCTGCGGCTAACCGATAACCCAAATGTTGAGTTTTCGAGAAAAGCTTCAACGGAGCGACCAAGGTTATAAGCAATCCGCCCAAAAATGTTGCGACTGCGAGAAAAAAAAGACGTAAAATCGATACCATGCGTTTAGCCAAAGTGTCATTGCGCGCATAGATTAGCGCGATTAGGCTTCGCGTTCCTTAATACATTGGAAGTTTCATGTTTGACGCAGTCGTCGTAGAACCAGCACAACCGGCTGATAGTGCCGTGATTTGGCTTCATGGCTTAGGTGCTAGTGGCCATGATTTTGAGCCTGCCTTGCCGCTTTTGGGTCTTGAGAGTCAAACCACGCGCTTTATCTTTCCGCATGCGCCAAATATTCCGGTGACGGTCAACGGTGGAATGGTAATGCCAGCTTGGTATGACATTCAGCACATGGATATTAATCGCACGATTGATGTGCCTGGGATTTCCCAATCCGCCGATCGAATTGACGCCGTGATCCAACAGCAGATGGATGCCGGTATTGATCCCCGTCGAATTCTGTTGGTTGGATTTAGCCAAGGTGGAGCAGTGGCGCTCTATGCTGGGATTCGGTCGCGATTACCGCTCGCTGGTATTTTGGCGCTTTCGACCTATTGGGTCGGTGATCAAGACCCCGGGTTATTACCAGGCCGTGACCCTTCAGAATTACCGATCGAGATTCATCACGGGACATTGGATCCCGTGGTTCCTTATGTACTGGGAGAGCAGGCGCGTGATTCACTGCTAGCGCTTGGTTATCCGGTTACCTTTCAGGCCTTTGCCATGCCGCATAGCGTGGTGCCTGAACAACTTCGGGCCATCGGACCATGGATGGCATTACGTTTGAACTCCGATTCCCCAACAAGGAGCAAGGAATGAAACAACCTGTACGCGTTGCTGTCACTGGTGCTGCCGGTGCAATTAGCTATACCATTTTATTTAAAATTGCAGCAGGAGAGCTGCTGGGTAAAGATCAGCCGGTGATTTTGCAATTGGTGGAGATTCCACCAGCAATGACTGCGCTGAATGGTGTTGTCATGGAATTAATCGATTGCGCTTTTCCGTTGGTGGCTGGGATTACAACGCATGATAACCCCGAGGCAGGTTTTCAAGATGCGGATGTCGTTTTCCTCATTGGGGCACGTCCACGTGGCCCAGGCATGGAGCGTGCCGACCTGTTGAAAGAGAATGCGAAAATCTTCTCAGTGCAGGGTAAGGCTCTGAATGATCATGCATCCAAGGACGTGCGGGTGTTAGTGGTTGGTAACCCAGCCAACACCAACGCACTGATTGCCAGTCGAAATGCCCCGGATTTGGATCCTCGTCAGTTCACTGCGATGACGCGATTGGACCACAATCGTGCAGTTGGCATTTTGGCCAATCACTTATCGGTGCAGCCGACAGATGTCGATCATGCCTATATTTGGGGGAATCACTCGCCAACCCAGTACCCGGATCTGCATCAAGCAACGGTGAAAGGTCAGCCGGCGTTAGATCAGATTGATCGTGCTTGGTATGAAAACGACTATATTCCGACGGTAGCGAAGCGTGGTGCGGCGATCATTGAAGCTCGTGGGGCGTCCTCAGCGGCGTCTGCAGCGCAAGCGGCGATTGATCATATGCACGATTGGATTCTTGGCTCAGATGGTCAAGTGGTCTCGATGGCGGTTCCGGCAGATGGCTCTTATGGCATTGCACCCGGTGTGATTTACTCCTATCCGGTGATCTGTGAAGGCGGCGACTATCAAGTGGTGCAGGGGATTGATGTCAGTGAATTTTCGCGCGGTAAAATGGACGCAACCAATGATGAATTGGTTGGTGAGCGTGACGCCATCGCGGACCTGCTCCCAAAGGAAACCGAAGCGAAACTCAACTCAGTCTCGCATCCTGTTGCATAATCGGTAACTATAAACGAAAGGGGGCGTTGCCCCCGGCCGTTTGGAGTTACTTATGAATACCCAGCGCGTCTGGTTTGCGTTTTTTATCGTTCTCGCTCTGACACTGAACTTCGGCTTCTTTGTGGGTGAGATCGATAATCCTCACCATCACAATCCTTACGAGTTTTTCTTCGCGTTGGTCGTGTCGTTAATCGCGACCGTTCTCAAAGTTGGTGATCGATCTCACCTGGGCGCAGTCCTTCTGGCGACCAGTTTGGTTGCTGATTTCCAACTGATTGCGGCTGCGGTGATTTGGGGGTATGCCTCCCAAGTGACAGGTGAAGTCTCAGTGGCTGTAATGGCGAGTGTTGTGTCATTCGCCGGCGGTGCGATGCTTGCGAATCTGACCAGCGTGATTCTGTTAATTGCCGAGACAATCCAATTAAAACGCTGATGTCGTCGAATCATCGTGGTCGAACGCGGATCCGTGGTGCAGCTATGTGGCTGTTGCTTCTGGAGTTACGGACGCCGCTGATCACTTTAATTATCACCTATTCGATCAGCGTTCTGGGGCTTGTCTTAATTCCTGGGATGACCTCAGAAGGGAGCGCTTACCATTTGTCCTTTCTCGATGCGTTCTACGTGGTGAGTTATACCGCAACGACTATTGGCTTTGGTGAAACTCCGCACCCATTCACCAGTGAGCAGAAGCTTTGGATGCTGGTCGTGATGTATTCGACCGTGATTTCTTGGCTCTATGCCATCGGTTCGGTGTTATCGGTGATTTCAGATCCGGCATTTCGGCGATTACGTGCGCACCAACGTGCGGTGAGTCGGATTGCCTCACAGAAACTCCCATTTTGGATTGTCTGTGGGTTTGGTGGTGCTGGCAGTCAGCTAATCCGTTTCCTTGATCAGTCAAACATCCGTTGTGTGATGATTGATTCCAATCAAGCGCGGGCTGATGTGGCTAAACTTTCTGATTTAACCTATGAGTTAAATATTTTGGTCGGTGATGTAGCTGAGCCACAAACATTGGTCGATGCTGGGGTGCAGAGTGCACTTTGTCGCGGTGTTCTTGTGTTAACCGATCAGGATCAAGTCAATCTGACGGTCGCGACGAATACTCGAATCTTGGCCCCTCGGGTGCCGGTGTATGCGCGCTCTGGTACGGATGCCAACACGCGGAATTTACGCAGTTTTGATACTGAAGTTGTGATTGATCCGTTTCGTGTGGCCGCGCGGAGTGTGACGCAATTGATTCGTAAGCCTTGTGCGTTTGCGTTGTATCACGAGTTGGTGGATCCCGATCTCAATCACATTGACGTGGTCGAGATGCCGGCTGAGGGACATTGGGTGATTTGTGCTGATGGCCGGTTGGCAGATACAGTTGTGGAAGCCTTTCAACGTGACGAGATCCCATTTTGTTTGGTCAGCAATCAAGCTCCAAAAGACAAGGAGTCAGTGACTTGGGTTCAAGGCCTTGGTACAGAGGCGAGAACGCTACGTGCGGCCGACATCGCTCATGCGGCTGGCATTTTGGCTGGGACCAATGACGATGGAGATAACCTGTCGATCCTTTTGACGGCCCAAGCGGAAAACACACAATTGATCACGATTGCTCGGCGGAATAAGCCAACCAGTGAGCCGGTCTTTGGGCATGGTCATTTTACCTATGTGTTGCGTGAGGGTCGGATGATCGCGCAAGAAATGTACGCAAGAATTACGACCCCTGTGCTGCATCAGTTTCTTGGGCAGTTAGAATTGATGCCGGAAGCCTTGGTTCAAGGAATTATTCAAAAGCTACACGCGCGATTGGGTGATCAGCGACCTGAGTTATCCCATTTTGACTTGGTGCTTGACTCACACAATGCTCCAGGTGTGTTGCCGTTCTTTCACACGGCGAGGACGCCAAAGCTCGAGGATTTATTGATAGATCCGGGTTTTGGTTATCCCACGATGCCGCTGATTTGTTTGCTATTGGTTCGGCTCAATGGCGATTTGGTTCCATTCCCAGGCGATGGGTTGCTCTTAGCGGAAGGTGATCGGTTGCTCTTTTGGGGTGCGATGGGAAGTCATCATCGTCTTCAGTTTTTAGCCCAGCGTGAGGATTTGTTTGAGGCGATATTAGCGGAAAGACACCGGGTCCATTCGCGGTAAAGGTGTCGCTATTAAAAAAGCCCGCTAGCAATGAGCGGGCTTTTGGATATCAAACACCAGTGTTAGAACTGTTCTTATTCAGTCATAAGGAGTGACCTTGAACTGGCTTGTTACCGCATCAGGTTTCGGGATTGCATTGGGCTTGATTGCTGCCATCGGCGCGCAGAATGCGCATGTTCTTCGGCAAGGGATTGCGGGTCGGCAGGTGGCGATCTCAGTTGCTGTTTGCATTTTCTGTGACACTGTCTTAATGGCTTCTGGTATTTATGGGATGGGCGCGATGATTGCGTTCTGGCCGCCTTTAGAATCAGTCACGAGGATTGGCGGTGCGCTGTTCCTTTTCGTCTTCGGTGGACTGTGTTTTCGATCGGCGTTTCATCATCAATCACTCGGTGTGGAAGGTCGGGTCGTTGACGCGTTTTGGCCGGCCTTCTGGACCATTTTGGGCGTTACGCTTCTGAATCCTCATGTGTACTTGGATACGCTGATATTCGTTGGAGGGATTGGTGCCCAGTACGGCCCAAATGATCAACTGTCTTTTGCCGTAGGCGCGATCTCTGCCAGCTGGGTTTGGTTCATCGCGCTTGGTTACGGTGCAAGACTCTTAAGGTCCATCTTTGAAAACCCCAAAGCCTGGACTATCCTTGATGTTGGGATTGGAGTCCTTATGTGGTCGATTGCGCTGACGTTGCTTCCGTAGCCTCAAGTTCTCGGTAGGCATTTCTCGAAAACATCATTGCACTGATAAAAATCGTTGCTGCAAGGCATGACTCAATGAGCCCAAAGAGCTCACGACCTTCAGTCATCGCGTTCAACACGCCGGTGATGAAGAATAAACAGGACACGAAACTCAACCAAAGACTCGCTTTGATATGGCATTGAAGAATCGGCCAGACGAATGCCACTAAGATCAGAGTCAGACCAATCGCTCCCACAACCGTCGCAGGTGGCGTCAGTAACCAAAGACCTGAGATTCGTAGGGCGATCAGGCCAATCAGTGAAAGACGCAAGTAGCGGTAAAACAGGTGTTTGCGTTGACGGTATTTGTCGGTTTCAGACATGTTGACTCCATTTGGCGAGGCGCTGCCCTAATCGGTGCGCCATCGCCTCTTCATGCGGTCGAAGTGAGTCGGCGTCAAGGTGTGTTGGACCATAGGGTGTGCCGCCACCTTCCGTCATCGCCAATCCAGGATCTGAATATGGACAGCCCATCACTAGCATCCCGTGATGCAATAAGGGGGTCATCATCGACTGCAAAACCGCTTCATGACCGCCATGCAGCGAAGACGCCGAGGCAAAGACTGCAGCCGGCTTATCAATCATCGCGCCGGATAACCATAGATCAGATGTGGTTTCTAGGAACCCTTTTAACGGTGCAGCCATGGTGCCAAAGCGTGATGGTGATCCCAATGCTAAGCCGTCGCAGTCGCGAAGATCGGTTTTCGTGGCATATAAATAGCCTTGTTCGCTTTCGAACTCATCGCCAGATGCCTCAGAAAACGCGGGACTGAGATTTGGGACGGTGCGTAATTTAGCCTCACCATCGGCGTCTTCAACGCCTTTTGCGATCGCTTCAGCGAGAGACGCAATGTGCCCGTTACGACTGTAGAACAGGATTAAGATCTGAGCCATTCAAGCGTCATCACAATGTTCACAATTTCACTCAGAGAAACTCGAGAGGCTTCAGCTTCGGTCCGTTGTTTCAGTTCCACTTCTGAATCCTCAAGTGTTTTGGCGCTGACCACGATCCGCACCGGAATACCGATGAGATCCATATCAGCAAATCTTGGTCCTGGGCCCAGATGACGATCATCCAGTAACACATCGAGCCCTCGATCTTGCAGTTCGCTCCGGATGCGCAAGGCTTCTTCATCGACTGCAGGGTTCTTGTTGCCACCAATCGGCACAATACACACATCAAAGGGCGCAAGCGATGGCGGCCAACAGATCCCACGTTCGTCGTGTCGTTGTTCAATAGCAGCCGCGACGATCCGAGTAACGCCTATTCCGTAACAACCCATATAAAGCGTCGCCTGCTTGCCGTTTTCGTCCAGCACAGTCGCATGCATCGCTTCAGAATATTTCTGGCCCAGCTGGAAGACATGACCAACTTCAATTCCTCGGCGGATCCGATAATGCCCCGACCCGTCGGCAGCAACATCACCATCGACTGCATTACGAAGATCTGCGATTTCTGGTTCCGGACAGTCACGACCCCAGTTGATTCCGAAATAATGCCAACCATCTTGATTGGCTCCAGCCCCAAAATCAGAACACATTGCTGCCTGACGGTCTGCGATCACTGGAATCGAACACGTCACCGGACCAAGCGACCCAGGTCCTGCACCCATGATTGTCTGAATTTCAGTCTCGGTTGCAAATGTGAGTGGGCTAAGAACCATGGAATGATTTTCAGCTTTGACTTCGTTTAGCGTGTGATCTCCTCGGATGATGAGTGCGACAAAGTCTGCATCACAAACATCAGAGGCTCGAACGATCAGGGTCTTGACCGTCTTCTCAATGGCAAGGTCAAAGTCCTGAACCAGAGCCTCGATGGTTTTCTGCGTTGGCGTTTCAACCCGGTGCATCTCAACTTTGGGTTCTGCGCGTGTTCCCGAGGCGACGCATTCCGCTTTTTCAATATTGGCGGCATAGTCAGAGCCATCTGAGAATACAATGTCATCCTCGCCAGAATCTGCTAATACATGGAACTCTTGTGATCCGCTTCCACCAATCGCGCCTGAGTCGGCTAATACGGCGCGATAATCCAATCCGAATCGATCAAAAATCCGGCAATAGGCGTCATACATTGCATGGTAACTGGCTTGCATTCCCTCTTCGTTGATATCAAACGAATAGGCATCTTTCATGATGAACTCTCGCGAACGCATGACGCCGAACCTTGGACGGACCTCATCTCGGAATTTTGTCTGGATTTGATACAAATTCAGAGGAAGTTGTTTATAGGAATTGACTTCCCGGCGCACGATATCCGTCACCACTTCCTCATGCGTCGGGCCCAAACAAAAGTCCCGATGGTGGCGATCTTGGAGTCTCAGAAGTTCCGGGCCAAATTGGCCCCAGCGACCAGACTCTTGCCAGAGTTCAGCCGGTTGAACTCCTGACATCAGTATTTCCTGAGCGCCAGCCCGATCCATTTCTTCCCGAACAATCCGCTCGACTTTTCTCAAAACGCGCAGACCCAAGGGTAACCATGTATAAAGTCCTGACGCTAACTGCCGGATCAATCCGGCACGCAGCATTAATTTATGACTAATCACGACGGTATCGACCGGATCTTCTTTTAAAGTTGGCAGTAACAGCTGGGAGGTCCGCATAACGCATCCATTTGTAGTAATTTGCAAAGTGTGAAGTATAACGGGCTTCGGCCTTGAGGAGTGGAATGCGTCCAGTAGTTTGTTTGGACCGTGGTTTTTCGAGCGAATTTGAAACGGAATTTGGCTGGTATTCCAAAGGTTCTGTTCTAACGGTCTCGAGTACTCACGAGGTCTCTGATGGACTTTCACATTTGGCAGCAGAAGCTCGTGCCGGAGCTTGGATTGTCCTTGCGCTGAATTATGAGGCCGGCTTTGCGTTAATGGATCTACCGCATCACGTAGCACAAAGGTCGTCAAGTCAATGTGATCTGAAAGCCTATATCTATCACGAACCCCCACAAGCTCTCAATTTGAACCATTCAGTTGCCACTCGCTTGCCTCGTTGGGAAACGCCAGATTTTGAGGCTTATGAGCGTGCTTTTCGGGCTGTCCAAGATGCGATTGTCGACGGGGTATGCTACCAAGTGAATCAAACGTTTCGTTTGTATGGTACTTCGAAAGAAGCACCTTGGGACTTGTATCAGTTGCTGGCCAACAATCAGCCTGCTGACTTTGGTGGGTTTATCGATTTTGGCCATGATCAAGTGTTGTCTCGCTCCCCGGAACTGTTTCTGGAGAGACGTGGGCAGTATTTACGATCAGAGCCCATGAAAGGAACGGCCAGACGCGATCCGAATCCGATCATTGATCAGCAGATACTGGATGACTTGTTGGCGGACGCAAAAATGCAAGCTGAAAATCTGATGATTGTCGATCTGATCCGTAATGATCTCAGTCGTGTTTCTGAACCTCACTCGGTTCGAGCCTCTCGGTTATTCGAGCCGAGAACATTATCCTCGGTGCATCAAGTCTCCTCAGTGATTGAGTCGACATTGAGATCCGACGTCGATCCATGTGCGCTCATCAAAGCACTGTTTCCCTGCGGTTCGGTCGTTGGCGCTCCAAAGGCGAAAGCATTTGAATTAATTCAGATACTTGAGTCTGATGCTCGCGGGATTTATGCCGGAAGTCTTGGGTTAATGGAGCCAAGCAGTGATATGACGTTTTCGGTCGCCATCCGAACCATCGAACAACGCGGGGAACAGGTGGTTCTGGGGTTAGGCAGTGGTTTGGTGGCTGATTCTGAGCTAAAGGACGAGTGGGCTGAATGTTTGCTCAAAGGTCGCTTTGCAGGGGTCGTCTAGAGAGTAATCTCGCCATCCAATGCTTTGAATGGGGTATGGTCATCGCAGGCTGAACAATAACGATCAATATGTTGTCGCTCACTGGCGAGAAACTGCTCGATTGCCTGTTCGAATTCTGGATGTTGAATCCAATGAAGGCTCTGGGTTTTTACGGGCCTGAACCCTCTGGCAATTTTATGTTCACCCTGAGCGCCAGGATCGAAACGGTGAATTCCGGTTGCAATTGCATCCTCGATCCACTGATGAAAGCAAGTTTCAAAGTGCAAGCAATCGACATCATAGAGTGCGCCCCAGTAGCGGCCGTAGAGGTTCGTTTCATCTTTTAAACAGAATGACATGGCGATGCGTTTGCCTTGATGGAGAGCGAATGCAACTCGGATCGCGTCTGGTATTCGTGCGACCACCAGTTCAAAAAACTCTCGCGTCAGATACCCACGACTTCCTCGAACACGATAGGTCATCTGATAACACTGAAATAGAGTCTCAAGCGCCTCGCGATCAATCGCATGACCGCTTAAGCGCTCAAATTCAATGCCCTGTTCCTGCACTCGCCGTCGCTCACGTCTTACCTCTTTTCTACGTTTGGAATTAAAGGTGGCAAGATGGTCGTCGAAGGTTTCAAATCCCTGATTAAACCAGTGAAATTGAACGCCATGACGTTTCAGCCAGGAACCCTGAGTAAACAGATCACGGCTCGTCTCTTCGTCGGGGAACAAAATATGCCAACTCGAGACTTGGTCGCTCAACTCACTTTTGAGTGTTTTGATGAGTAACTCCGTCACAACTGCACGGTCGTAGCCATCTTGGATCAGGAGCCTCGGCCCAGTCGCGGGTGTGAAGGGTATGGCAGTGACGCATTTTGGATAGTAATTCAAACCGTGCCGATGATAAGCATCAGCCCAGGACCAATCGAATACATACTCTCCGTATGAGTCAGATTTGAGGAAGCACACCATGGCACCAACAAGGGCGTCTCCATCCTTGACAGCGGCGTAGAGAGGGATCCAGCCTGTGCCCTCGCCAACACTTTTGGAATCCTCAAGTGCCGATAAAAAGCCATGCAGTAATCCTGGGTAGGCGCTCGGGTTGAGTGCATCCCATTGGCTCGCTTGAAACGCGTGGATCGAGGGGTGTAACCCTGATTGCATAATTGCCCTTTGCGGTTAGGGCTTCCCTGCTTTACTGAAAGCCTTCAGCGTCAATGCCAGAAGCCGTTTTTTGTCCCGTTTCTCAAGCTTGACCAATTGGTAGTCAAGGCTGGGCGCCAGCCAGAATTCGAACGAGCGTTTGGGGTCAGCATTGTCGTCAACCAAATGAAATTTCTGAGCTTCGATCGTTCCATATGGTGTGTCGACCCTCTCAAGTCCACCAGGAACCACGGACCGTACTTTAATGCCATTACCGTCGAGCATCGTAATCGAGGTTGGCAGTGTTCGGCCATTGTTTAATAAATAGGCTAGCTGCAATCGAAAACCTAAGGGATCAAATGTCTCGATCGGAATGATTTGTTCAGCGCGTTCTGGCTCATGAAGCCATGTGACGGAACCTTTATTCCAGTTAAATCGAAAATTTCGTCCTGTGGTCCGACCAAGAATGCTCTGGGTATAGCTATAATCCAATGGTTTCCAGCCGCTTTCTGGCTGGTAAAGCAAGTTCGTTGTCTCTGTCGCCGATCCAATACTTGCCGTCGCATCGAGGGTCATCTCAAATCGGTCACCAGTTTTTCTCAACGTCTCGGTTGCTTCGGCTTCGAGTTTAAGGCCAACGCTCCAAATCATGTCGTATTTGGCTTCGTACCCTTGCCCAAAAACCGGCATGCTGATCAGGCCCGCTATCCAAATTAATGTTCTCAACATGAAATCACTCCTAAAGATAGATCCCGGATTACTGAAGGATATAACGTATGTTCGGCCTCGAGGACTCGAGCTTTCAAGCGTTCTTCTGAATCATCAGCAACAACGAGTACTTCGACTTGCTGAATGATGTCGCCAGCATCCAACGCTTCGGTGACCCAGTGAACTGTCGCACCTGCGACTGTGTCTCCAGCGTCTAGTGCCCGTCGATGAGTATCGAGCCCTTTGTATTTTGGGAGCAAGGACGGATGAATGTTGATCAGACGACGATGGTAATGCGTCACAAATTCAGCGGTCAGAATTCGCATAAATCCCGCCAAGACCACCAGATCTGGTTCGTATCCATCAATGAGTGATTGAAGGGCTTGGTCAAAAAGAGAGCGATCGGCGTAATCGCGATGTGATAGCACAGATGTAGGAATGGAGGCTCGCTTGGCGCGTTCGAGTCCGTATGCGCTAGCAACATTTGAAATCACACCAACGATGATTGCATCTCCGAGGAGACCTTTTGTCTGCCAATCAATGAGTGCTTGTAAATTCGTTCCCTCACCAGAGATGAGACAAACGACGCGCATTAAGCAAAGGCTCCCGTGAAGATGACCGCATCAGTTGTTCTGTTGGTCAGTTGCCCAATCACCATGGGGTGTTCACCTGCATCAGTGAGGATTTGGGTCAGCTCGTCAACATGCTCTGGAGCGCAGAACATGATGAACCCAATGCCGCAGTTGAAGGTTCTTAGCATTTCTTCGGCTCCAACATCCCCTTGGGCTTCAAGCCATTTGAAGATCTCTGGTCGATCCCAGGCATCGAGGTCGATGGAGGCGGCGAGATCGTGATTAAACGATCGAGGCAGGTTTTCTTGGAATCCGCCACCGGTGATGTGAACAGCACCTGTCACATGCCCGGTTGCCATGGCCTTTAAAACCGGTTTCACATAGATCCGCGTGGGTTTCATTACCGCATCGAGAACTGTGAGATCAGGGGTTAACTGTTCTGTGGACGGATCCACATCCGCGCGTGCGATGATCTTACGAATGAGGGAATATCCATTACTATGCGGTCCAGATGATGGGAGGCCAATGATGATGTGACCGGCTTGGACGTCACTTCCGTCTAAGATTTGAGCTTCTTCAGCCACACCAACACAAAAACCGGCCAAATCGTAATCGCCATCTTGGTACATACCTGGCATTTCTGCAGTCTCACCGCCAGCTAGGGCACATCCTGAGAGTTCGCAGCCATTG